>Ga0257106_1000037_pt1 | contig 71474 bp, 90 predicted proteins | sample LP_taG_3_FD_190177 | JGI IMG/M metagenome (GOLD analysis project Ga0257106, IMG submission 190177) | Marine microbial communities from Northeast Subartic Pacific Ocean, Canada - LP_J_2011_P26_10m | ecosystem: Environmental > Aquatic > Marine > Oceanic | place: Canada: Northeast Subartic Pacific...
ATACTCTTCATAATCGTTGTGATTGCTATGTAAATTTTTCTCACTCTGAAGGTGTGGGTATGGGGGCGGTCGAAGCTGCTATGAGGAATAAACCTGTTATCATAACAAGATATGGAGGTGCTTCGGAATACATAAAAACACCGTACACGATAGATTGTGAAATTCAGGAGTTGGAGAAGGACGATTTCTTATTTAAGAAAGGTATGAAATGGGGCAAACCAAACTTTGACCAACTCTTGGAGTTCATGAAATCTGCATACGATAATGATGTGAGGTACATGAGACACGATTATACTAAACATTTAGTGAGTAAAGAATCCGTTTTAAGCGAATTCCTGTTGAATGTAATTGGTGATGAAAACTACCAGTCCAGTTAAGAGTGCACCAGAACCTAACATACCCTTCTGGGAGATGAGCATCATGTTAAGCTCATCAATGAATGAAATACCTGTGGGTTTTTTAAGTAATTCCGGTAACATCTTGGCTAAAGCTAAGTATACAATCATAGAGATGACGACGGGTTGAAGTGTTTCCTGATCTAACATTTATATAACACGATAAAATAATATCAAGAACTAACTACACATTTTTTACCTAATACCATATCACCCTGTTTAAGACTGTGCTTCTTACAATAATTCCCACACACCGCCTTAAACGTACACCTCTTACCCTTAAGAGTTAATGATTGACAAATATTTGTACTCTTAACGAGTTTAAACTCGATGATGGGTTTAGTATCCATTATAAGGATCGCCGACCTATCCCGTTTTTTCTGCGCGTGTGTATCGTATCCCCTTTTTAATTTCATCAATCCCTTCGCCAGATGGATACACTCATCATCTGGAGAAGACACTTTCCGTATACGCATAGCATTCTCGAGGCACTCTTGGTAAGACATTTTACATTTGAGAAATATTGTGATTGACTTAGGTTTTATTCAGTATTTTTTTCTTCGGTGATAACTGGTCCTCTTTGTGTAATAGAGCCTGCGGCCATATTAACTATAGCTTCAGGGTCGAAATTGATATTAATACCGTTTTCTTGTAAAATATCCTTAATGTTCTTGGACGTTGTATCGAAATCGGCACAGAATCCCGCACGAGTCTCTACGATGAGTTCCTTCAACTGAGTGGAAGATATGGTAGACTCATCATCTTTGCAGAATCGTTTAACGATCTTATCCTTTAGAGTATCTAATTCTGTGTATAAAAGATCAGCGACCTCGTTAATTTTAACATTATCACCCATATCTAATTCATTTTTAAGTTTAGCTTTTTCGTTATCGATCTGTGTGATTATCTCGTTACAGGGTACTTGCATATCAGAAAATTCATCTAACTTATCGAGATCCAACTCTTTCGCGTACAGAAGAGAACATATAGGACCCTGGACTTTGGGAATCACGATCTCTTGGATACGCGCAAAAAAATCTAAAAGAAGACTCGTGTCGGGAGAATACGAAAATCCGAAAATTCGGTTAGTACTCCCGGCACCCTTTTTCTTTCTGAGAAGTTGAATGACAAACATAACCACAAAACCTATGATTAAACCAACTATGAAAGGTAAGGCTTTATTCATTTAAAGTATAAAAACATTATAATTTCATGTTTATAAAATGGACTTCCTGTTGCTCGCGATGCGAAGCTCCTCTGAGTCCATGTATAAAAACGTACGAGAAAGCAAATAAAAAATTTATAAAATGGTATCGGCGCATACGCCCCATTTTTATGGATAACAATCATAAAATGTACTCATTCGTTGGTCTTAAACTCGAACGCGTATGCTATTCATGTTTCATACAAAAACCAAAGATCACACCCAATCTTTTGAAGCTCAGAGAAATGGGACAGATACGCCATATGTTACCCAGAAGTAGAGCTAAAACCGAAGAAGAGTTGCTCATGTGGTTCGGTGGTCTTTTGCGATGCGCTAGAAAATTTAATTTAAATATAAAATCTTAAATATATTTTTTTAAAAAATATGTTGAGAATAATTTTTATAAATAAAATAGTTTTATATTTTAATGACAGTAGATCCTGATGTTGTTACTATGATGAAAATTCTAGATGAGAATCGTGACAAGTTGTCAGAAGGTGTGTATCTCAAGATGTGTAACGCATTAAAACGCATACATGATAAGATGAGTCGGCGCACAAGATTCACCATTCACAGAAACAAGATAGTGATATTTTATGCATCGCTGTTTTCTGTGTGTAAAACTATTAAAGTCTTTAAAAATTTTGGAAAAGCCTAAGTTAGAGAATAGAAACGTTATAAATATAAGAATCATGGAGAGCGTTGAGAAACTCACGCATATCGAGCATGTACTTAAGCGCCCCGACTCGTATGTCGGACCAACCGATTTAAGTACGGAATCCTATTGGATTCTTAACGGTCAAAAATTTGAAAAAAGGAGTACCAAGTATTCACCCGGTTTACTCAAGATTTTTGATGAGATCCTCGTTAACGCCATCGATCGCAACTCCCTCCATCCTAAAAATACCAACTCAATAGCTGTGACTATAGATAAAGTCTCAGGTTCCGTCACCATTGAAAACAATGGACCTCTCGGAGGTATCAGTGTTCGCATGCACGAGAAGGAAGGTATATGGAATCCTGAACTCGTGTTCGGACACCTTCTCACGAGTACTAACTATGATGATAATCAAAAGCGGATTGTCGGAGGCCGTAATGGATATGGAGCCAAGTTGACGAACATCTACTCTTCTGAATTCTCAATCATCGTAAAGGACCACGAAACAAAACAGACATACACACAAAAGTGGGCGGATAACATGTCAGTGTGTGAACCTGAAAAAATCAAAAAACATTCCGGTGCCACATCATCTGTGTCCATCACATTTATTCCTGACTGGAAACGGTTTGGGATGACCAAGATGGATTTCAACATCTACAAAATCTTCGAAAAGCGTGTATGGGATGCTAATATCTGCACGACACCCAACTGCAAAGTCAAGTTCAACGGTGAAGCTCTTCCCAAACAAAGCTTTGAAGCCTACGCCAAAATGCACGAAGGCGTAGAAAATGTACACTGCGCCACAACTGATCGCTGGTCTGTCTGTATTGGTCCATCTGAAGATGGTATGCAACAGGTATCCTTTGTAAACGGTATCTGTACCAGTAAGGGTGGTACCCACGTTGACCACGTTGCCTCACTAGTCGCCGCGGGTATCATCGAAGAGATGGCAAAAAAAATTAAACTCAAGCCTCAACAGGTCAAAAACACTTTCGCCATTTTCGTGAAGGCAACCCTCGAGAACCCAGCTTTCTCGAGTCAGGTCAAATCTGAGTGTACCCTCAAGGCTCAGGACTTTGGCTCCAAGTTTGAGATGCCCAAGACCTTCGTCAAAAACGTTTTGAAGACGGGTGTTTCTGATGAACTCACAGCCTTGTCAAAGTTCAAGGAGATGAAGGAATTGGCAAAGACCGATGGTGGAGCTCGTAAGAGTAAAATTACCGGAATTCCCAAGCTCGACGATGCAAATAAAGCTGGTACAGCTCAATCTGGAAAGTGTACACTCATCGTCACAGAGGGTGACTCGGCAAAGACCCTCGCAGTTGCGGGTCTCTCTGTGGTTGGTCGTGATCACTACGGTGTATTCCCACTTCGTGGAAAGTGTAAGAATGTCAGAGATGCATCTGTTTCGCAACTTACAGGGAACCAGGAGTTCAACGACCTAAAGAAGATCCTCGGTCTTCAACAAGGGAAGGAATACACCGATGTTTCAGAGCTTCGATACGGCCGATTGATGATCATGACAGATGCAGATAACGATGGTTCGCACATCAAGGGTTTAATTCTTAATATGATTCACGCGTTTTGGCCCAGTCTTCTCAAATTGGGCTTTGTCGTGTCGATGGTCACACCGATCATTAAAGCCATAAAAGCTTCTCAGACCAAATCGTTCTACACGGATTCTGCGTTCCGTACATGGTACGGGGATGGACAGCCGGGTTGGCGGATCAAATACTATAAGGGTCTCGGTACTTCGACTTCCGTCGAGGCTCGAGAATATTTCAAAATTATCCAAGATCTCACCGTTAAATTTAACGTGGATGTAATGACAGATGATTCTGTTATACTCGCATTCGATAAAAAGAAGGCCGACGATCGTAAGACGTGGCTTCTTGAAAGTACCGCGAAAGAAGCAAAAGATCTCGAAGTACCGTATGGTAAGATAAAGCAGCTGGAAATTACCGACTTTATTCACAAGGACCTGGTAAACTTCTCATTGGCGGATTTGAAACGTTCTATCGCACATATGGCAGATGGACTCAAACCGTCTCAACGAAAGGTTATGTATTCATGTTTTCAAAGGAATCTGAAGGATGAAATGAAGGTGGCGCAACTCGCCGCTTACGTAGCTGAAAAGTCTGCTTACCATCACGGTGAAGTAAGTTTGGCTGACACCATTGTCAAACTAGCAAACGACTACACGGGCTCTAATAATATTAATCTTTTGGAGCCGTGTGGTCAGTTTGGGACCCGATTGATGGGAGGTAAGGATGCATCTCAGACCCGTTATATCTTTACGAAGTTGTCGAAGGAAACTCGAAATATCTTCGATCAAAAGGATGACGCGATACTCACATACCTCGATGATGATGGGCGTTCGATTGAACCCGAGCATTATATGCCTGTTCTACCTATGGTACTTGTAAATGGAACTGAAGGAATTGGAACGGGGTTTTCGTGCTACGTACCACCCTTCAATCCAGAAGATATCAAGGCAAATATCCTTAATTTTACAAATGGCCGAGAATTGAAAAAAATGAAACCCTGGTTTCGGGGGTTTAAGGGGTCTATCGTAGAACAGGATGATGATTCATGGATCGCACAAGGTGTATGGAAATGCATTGGGAGGACGGTAAAGGTAACAGATCTCCCTCCGGGTAGATGGACCCAAGATTACAAGGAACATCTCGACACTCTCGTTGAAAAGAAAATCATCAGTGGTTTCACAAATAACAGCACAACCGAGAACGTCGATTTTATCATCCAAGATTATAACGGTAAAGACGCTGTGAAGGATCTCAAACTGCAAAAGACTATCAGATGCTCAAACATGCATTTGTTTCATCCCACAAAGGGTATATGTAAATACGATTCACCTGGTCAAATTTTGGTTGATTTTATTAAACTTCGTATGGAACATTACAAGAAACGTAAGGCGCATCTCATCGACACAACTAAGAAGAAGGCTGAACTCTGTTCTCATAGAGCGCGTTTTGTTAAGATGGTAATCGATGGTGATATAGTAGTGTTTCGTCGCAAGAAACAAGATCTCGAAAACCAACTTTCCACCTTATTTCCTAAGATTGACGATTCACACGATTACCTTCTACACATTAAGACCATCGAATACACGGATGAGAGAGTGAAAGCGTTATTCGATGAATGGAATAAACTCAGAGAAGAAGTTTGTTTGATTGAAGCTACTGGTTATTTTGAAATGTGGGAAACTGATATTAAAAAAATGTAACTAATATTTAGATATGATCGTTGAAGGTCCAAATCCTGGTGCTCAGATAGCACTTAACGCGATCGGTAAACAGGATACGTATTTATTAGAAAATGATCCTGAAAATTCGTTCTTTAAATACAACCCCAAGAGACATTCAAATTTTCAAAAGTTTCATCGAAGTACAAAAATTGATAATCCAGGTACAAAAGCTAACTGGCCTTTTGGTGAAAGTATAAAAATGACACTAAACCCACGAAATATGGGAGATTTATTGAGTAATATGTACATAGCCATAGACTTTCCGGGGTTAGGTAGTAATTCGTTTTACCTCTCGGATCAAATAGGAAGACATTTAATAAAATCTGTAGCGATGCGTGTCGATGAAATCGAAATAGAAAAATTTCATGATGACTGGGGTATCATATACGACGAACTGTACCTAGACGCATCTGAAAAGCGAACTAAACGGTATTTAGTTAATAGATTCTTCGCAGAAGGAACATCGTCTTTAAATAACGCGGGGCTGGTTACGAACGAATCGAAACTATTCATACCCATCCCACTCTTCTTTTCAAGGAAATATGAAGGAGATGAATACGATTCTAACAAACCTAACCGACCATACTTTCCTACGTGTGCCATACATAAACAGAAAATAGAATTTGAAATTACATTTAGACCACAAACATTCTTTACGAACTCTACCGACACGGTTAGTTTAGCTAATTTTAAGATCATAACAGAAGAAATCACAGTATCAAACCAAGAACGGATATATCTCATGACTAAACCCCAAACATTTATCACTGACATAGTGAGAAAACATCCCACCGTAGAAACGGAGCTTAATGAAAGTGAAGTAAAGTTACAACTCGTACCAAATGTACCGGTAAAAAGTATGAATTGGTTCTTGCGTAACACGGATTTCGAAGATGAATCCGTATACGTGGGTGGTACTTCGTTAGAAAGTAACGTGTTCTATAATCGCTACAATTTTTCAGCGAGCGACACGGCATCTTTATCTAACGCATTTTTTCAACCTATCATGGACAGTGCCAAAATTTATATAAACGGACAAGATTTACCAAACTTGCCACTCGTTGATCATACGTATTATAAGTATATAGTACCTCATAACAGTAGACTTTCTAGACCTGAAAAGAATATTTACACGTATACATTCTCGATGAATCCGATTAATGTGGAGCCATCGGGAAGTTTGGATTTTGGACAACTTCAATCCGACCGTACCGTTTTGGATGTGAAATTAAAGGATGGTCTTTCTGTTTCAAACACATACTCTTTACATCTATACTACGTCGGGTATCAAACGTTTAAGTTTGATGGAGGGTTCGTATCACTCGTGTCAGCACCAACAATCGGTACATATGTACCCGAAACGTCTATGGAAGTTGGGGGTGGTAGGCCTACACCCGGAGAACTAAACAGAGAGATTCCACCAGGTTATGGTAGGCCTAAACCCGGAGAACTAAACAGAGAGATTCCACCAGGTTATGGTAGGCCTAAACCAGACTAACTTTTTGAAGTATCCCCCCTTTATTAAATAAATCAGAATGATGGTTGCGTATGTAGTCAACTATACTGTTCTTAATACACCATCTAATGAAATTTAACTGTGCAACAGTTGTGCTTATTTTATCAGATGTGCCCGGAACAATGTATTGCATCTTATTTGATCTACAGAATGGGTCGAAAAGTTTTTTACTGTATCCATCTAAACTAGATTTATATGCGCAGTGAACACTAAATAACTTTCCATCGCGAGTCTTGTATGTTAAATTATTTTTCTTAGAATAGTTGGTGATAAACCACTCGAGATTTCGAAGTGATATACCGCCAGTTTTGTTTAAAAGTTCTTTTAGTATAGTTCTATTTTCGGGTAATATGTAGAAGGCGTTGATAGAATTTAATAGTATATCCGATTTGTTCATTATTATATAATACTAACTAATTCTCTAAGTTCTTTTGTATGTTTCTTATTTTTATCTTCTTCACACTTCGGACAACCCTCTACACGGGGGCCTGGCCAAGGGTGATTATGTCGCAAGATACTGCTCGATCGTTGTACAGGTTCACATAATCTTTTATCGTTTATATGAAAATTGCAAAAATTTGCGCCATTTGCACTTTTTTTCGTGCACAATGTATGATCACGTTTTAATCCCATACAATGATCATTTTCCCCCAATGCATCCCTTCGTAAAAGTTTTAGTGGTATGCTGTGAATTTTTGAAATTTTTTCTATAACTTCACAAACTTTTTCATATACACGTTTATCGACACGTTCATTGAATAACTGATTTATTTGTAAAACATCTTTATCATAGGCCATATATTATTATGAAGTTTCTTTTTTAAATAAGTCTGCTATTGTCACCTGTTTCGTCTTAGGTTCGCGCTTCTTTCGTGGTGGTTTAGCTCTTAAAAGCAACTCTCCAAAAATTTGCTCTTTAGGGTTTCCGAATAACGGTTCCAATAAATCACACACGGGATTCAAGAATTTATTAAGAAAGTAATATACATAGTCGATCTTAATATTGTTATCTTTGACATATTTTGGATCCTCCGACTTCTCAAACGCCCTTGCCTTGGGATCTCCGGTATCAGTCAATATATAAGGTACGCGGTCTCCAGATTGAGGTTCGGATCCCGGTTGTCTAATACGCATTTTATTAACAACTTGAACGTGAGCCATACTTATATCATTACACGTGAACATATTGTTGTGATCTGGGTTCACTTTATCGTAAGACACGTATTCACCCTTTACTTTATACTTATCGGATAGAGACTGGCTCAAAATAAGTTTTTCGTTAGGTACGTTACCTTCGAGAAGTTCCACAGCTCGCTGCCTCGCCAAAGCTTTGGGTGCGGCGGTGTCATTGCTCTCCAATATAACGTCGAGCAATTCTTTACTTACTTCGCGTACGTGTGGTGTGTTGTCACGTCTAACCAATTGTATACCCTTAACATCGATATAATCCATATTCATGTTTCCATCTTTACCCTTAGTCCAAAGTTTTGCGGCGTACCGCTTTTTACTATACAGAAAATAAGGACAATAGACCTTTTCAAGTTCGAGATTATTTGGAGCCTTGAAAAGCTTCGTGCATTCAGACGCGGCACGCTCTCCAAGTTCCCAACTGTACTCAATAGCTTCTTTACCAGTTCTACCCTGTACATCAAATTCAACCATCACCGAATCGGTGTCGCCATATCTAACCTTGGATCCCGGAAAGTGTTCCTCAACATAGTTTTTAGTGTCATCGATCATATTTCTACCTTTCATAGTAGTTGTTGATGCTATAGCTACACATGGGAGCATACCACGTGAAGCTCCGGTGAATCCATACACGGAATTCATAGAAATCTTATAAGCGAGCTGTTTACCATTGTACATCTGTTTTAGCGTTCCAGTGGAGTTCGCCATATCTTTTTTGGCTTGCTTTCTGTACTGCTTGAGTTCTAAAAGGATACTCGGTAGAAGCGATGATACGTCTTGTGCGAAGATATGATTTCCAAACTGTTCATACGTGATACCAGGTATGTTCTTATAGTTATCATCCATGACCAGCGATGAGTAACATAAATTATGTGCTACCATAATTGATGGATATAGACCCTCAAAATCAAGGGCTGTAATGGGTGTATAATACGCACCGGACTGTGCTTCCAGTACAGTGGCACCTTCATAACCAGTAGTATCCGTATGTCCGTAGCTAAACGTAGGAACCTTGAATTCCAATTCACGCGCTTTTTTTGTCAGTTGGCTAAAGACCTTAATCTGTTGCCCACGTTCAACGAGATAACTGATGGGAACCCATGTAGCTTTAGCCATCTCCAGAAGATTGATGAGCGTCGAAAGACGATCCAATAGACGGTGGGGGAGAACCGTATCCTTAATACAATACTCAGCGACTTGCTGTAACTTAAGAGGGTCTCCTTCACGAAAACGCGCAAACATTTCCTTCGGGGGCATGTCTATTTTGTTATCTCCCAGATACAACTTCGATACGTTATCGAGTTTATACGAATCTAACTTATATTCACGTTTGACTTCATGGAAAAGATCAAAAATAAATCTTCCGGGCATTGGTAAGAGTTGAAGCTCGTTATCACCTAGCGCACTCGAAGAGAGTTTTTTATTCTTAATGTTACACTTATACCCATTAAGTTTGCTCATTTGAAAAAAGGACGGGGGACAATTGTTTAACAAGGCACGTTGAATGATATAGTTTAAATCAAAACCAAAGATATTCCAACCCGTGATAATATCAATATCCTTTTCAACAAGATACTCACTGAATGCCATGAGCATATCGTTCTCGGTGTCGTAACTTTTGATGGTACAACCCTCCAGATTATCACCGGTTTGTTTAAAACACAAACACGTTCTGTCATATACTTCACTCGACCCAAACTTAACCAAGGATATGGCAATCTGAAAACATGCATCATCTTTGATAAGAGGGTTTGGAAACTTACCCGTGGAACTGTGACACTCAATATCGAGTGACGCTACGACAAAGGGTGCAGCGTCGGTAACGTTCAACGGTTTCAATTTTTTCCAATTTCTACAGAACAAGTCAATGTCGACTGTAGCGTGATACCCGGGTGCACATGAGTCATCTGTATCTACCCAACCAGTGGATTGAATACCCGTTCGATGCATGAGTCGTAAAACTGGGTCTACATTTGATTCGTATACGTAGGTTATAGATTTTTCTTTATAATTTTGGTTATTCATCATCTTGTTGATGTAGTTACTCACCCTCCTTCGTTGTGCAGAGTCGTTACAGAAGACCTGTAAAAAGCGACGTTTTTCGTTGTTTTGAAAACCCCATACATCTTTAGCTTCAACTTCTTCGATGTCGTATACTTCTTCGTGAAACTTTCTCTCGATGACGCCCTTCAGAGCCTCTTGACTAGAACCCACAGGAATTTTAATAAAAAAATACGGTTTGAATGTAGTCGTCACGCATACAGATTTTCCTTCAAGCGTTTTCCCGAACAACCTAATGTAATGATCGTTATTTTCATCTCGAGAATCCCAGGTCAACACCTGAAATTTCACCATCTACTTCGTAATCGCCTCAAATTTTTAATATCATATATTAGTAAAATGTCAGCTGCGTTGATTGATCTTGTATCCACTGGTGCTCAGGATGTTTACATCACTGGCGACCCTCAAGTTTCATTTTTTCGTCAAAATTATAAACGTCATACAAACTTTTCGATCAAACCCGAGCGAATGGATTTTGTTGGCACCTTCAGTGGTGGTAATGAAGTCGTGATCCCCGTACAGTCCAAGGGCGATCTTTTAAGCTACGTGTGGATTGAGTCCCCAAACATTTCTAACGTCGGCGTCAACACTAACGCCTTTTTCGCCAACAACGATACTAGCACCACAGAGTTTTCGTTGCACATTGGTGGACAGGAGGTGTGTAAGTTAGATTCTCTTTTCATTCAGGGTGTACACAACATCCTCTACAAGGACACCTCCTCCAAGGCTGGGTGTGCTGTCACGACTGATACAGTCGCGGGTAACGCTAAGGCTGCCGTCGGTGGTGGGCGTGCTTCTGATTATTTCGTAATTCCTTTTTTCTTCAGCGAAGATTGGACTAAATCCCTACCACTCACCGCATTGCAGTATCATCAGGTGGAAATACGCATTAGATGTAGGAATGGTTTAGGTTCTATTTCACCTAAGATATACGGTACGTACGTGTACCTCGATTCAGATGAGCGTGATTTCCTCGTCAATACCGATCACGAGCTTCTCATAACACAGACCCAATATCAACCAACATCCCCTACCACAACTGATCTTGATCTCACATATTTCAACCATCCTACCAAGGCTTTACACTTAGTAAGCTCCAAGGCTGATGGTACACAATGGAATGGCATACAAAATTTCGGTTCTGCTACACTCTACATCAACGGTACACCGTTATTCGAGAACATGACCAGCACTTTCCATCACAACGTTGTGCCAGAAATGCATACTACATCTTTACCATCGGGTGTACTCGACACGGCGCCCCTGTTTACGTGGCCGTTTTGTTTAAAAACGAACGCCTCACAGCCTAGTGGAAGCCTTAATTTTAGCCGTATAGATAACTCTAAATTAGCTCTCGAGGGACCCACGGGTATAGCCGGTGGTATAAATAGGGTTTATGCAGTCAACTATAACATCCTCAGGATAAAAGATGGTATGGCAGGTATTGCATTTGGTAATTAATTAATTTATTTTTTTAGGGAGTTAAGTATTTCATTAGTCTTGTTATACATGTTTTCGTGATAACGTTTTGTAAATCCTTTCGTAAGACGCCCATTTTCGATGGTATCAGTCTTTATGTCTTCCCACAAAGACAAACGCGTTTCCAAAAATTCAATGAAATCGTTTGAGTTTGCATTAGACTTATACACAACACGGTCGGCGTTCATAGCTTTTTCAATAGCTTTAGCCTTGTTATCAGAAAAGAACTTTTCTTGTTCTTGGTACGAACGACGTATAGTTACCACTTCAGTTTTTTCGGTACTCATATATTGAGTAACTACTATATTCTTTATACACGATTATGGAAAAGATGTGGCGAATTTTCTCGCTTCCTTATCAACGTATTCGTTATTAACATCTCCACTATGAGCTTTTACCCATATCCATTGAACTTTGTCAAATTGTCGTTCTAAATCACATAACTGTATCCACAAGTCCTTATTTTTGACAGAAGTACCCGACGCAGTTTTCCAACCGTTCGTTTTCCAATTTTTTACCCAATGTTTCATACCATTTTTCACATAATTACTATCGGTGTGTACGGATACTTCTTTTATTAAATGTTTTAAACTCTCTCGTAAACCTTCGATGACAGCTTGCATTTCCATTATATTATTCGTAGTGAATGGATCTCCACCACTTATATCGAATAAATGTAAACATCGCGCAGCCCACCCCCCTCTACCTGGGTTTCCGAGACAACTACCATCTGTGTAGAGCAGATGCATGTTATATATAAAAATTATATTTTTATATATAATTATATGACAGCCGCGAACATGTACACGGTCCGCCCGCAAATGTTCCAAAAGAAATGTACAAAAATACCCAGACCAATAATTCGTGATCTAAAAAAGATACATGAATTGTCGTCTAAAAAGTCTTGGGAATATGCGGGCGCCGTAAAATGTAAAATAGGGCCAACATCTGTAAAATTTGAAAAACCTTCCTTTGTTACCTCCAGAGACAGGAGACGAGTAAATATAGAAGAAATAAACACTGTATGGCCTTCACTCATAGCGTATCACACACATCCACATATGCTCGCAGTGCCATTAAAGAATAGTGTTAACAAAGACATATTCGCAACACTCCCGAGTAACGCGGATTTTGAAGTTTGTATTTTAGGATTTCCACAAATGCAAAATAATATAATTTGTGATAGTTACGGATATTACATAATAGATATGATAGATGCCGCTGAAAGGAATAAATCACCGTTACCAGCTGGTGCGAAAAGAACCATGGTCGATTTTAGACAGAGACCCGAAATACAAAAGTGTGTTTTCAGCGAAGGTGGATTGGAGTATTATAAGACAACCTTAAAAGAATGGAAACGATTTATAAATAAAGAACTTAACGCTTATTTTAGAAAGGTGATGGGAATAACAATTCGATACTACAGTTACGATGATGAACCACCATACATATGTTTCGATATAGATCAAATTATAAATACGAAATAAAGTGTCCGACCGGATTTGATTTCAATTTTAAATGACATTTTTCATGTGATTTAAAAATGAAGATTTAATTAATTATTTTTTAATAGCAAATACAAAATTGATTTGTATGCTTAGTTAGAGAAGGCAAGACCACCCATACCCGACTGGATACGAAGGACGTTGTAGTTAACCGCGAACATGTTGAGGTTGGTAGCGGCATCGTTACCGGCGGTGGTAACAATAGAAACCTGGGCGTTATCAATTCGCGAAAAATTGCAAGTTCCGGTCGGTTGATGCTCCTCGGGTTTTAAGGCAAATGAATATGAGTAAATACCGGGCATAGGGGAACCAGTGTGATGCTGGTAAGGCTGGACCTGGTTGAAGTACTTGCCAGACTGCTCCTTGAACCTATCCTGACCGTTGAGAACAAGCTTCATGGTACCGACAGTGCCGACGGTCTCCTCAGATAACTTCTGGGCGGAAAGACCGGGAGAGTAGAGAGGGGTACCGACCTGGGAAATGGGTACGTAGCAGTTAGACTCGGTAGCGGCAGCGGCAGGGTCGGACTCGAGAACGATCTCGGTGTCGGCAGCCTTGGTGGTGAAGTTCCAAAGACCCTGCTGGTCGTCGTTCTCACTGAGAGCCCATACAAGTTCCTTGACGGGGTGATTGTAAGAAAGGCGGACCTGCTTCGAGCCACCGGCGGAGGTGACGGAATCAACACCGGTGTGCTGAACCTGCTCAATGAGGTACTCGTGACCCTTCTGGGCAAAACGCCTACGCTCCTCAGTGTCGAGGTAGATGTAATTGGCGTATACCTTGAAAGTAGAGTTATCAAGGTGAGTGGAGAACTGGTCAGTTAAATCGAAATCCAGCCTGACTTCATGGTACTGCAGGGCAATTAGTGGGAGAGCGAGACCGGGATTGCGGTTAAAGAAAAAAATAAGAGGAAGGAAAACCTGCTTATCGGCACCCGCGGTAGTCATCTTACCCCACGCGGCCTTCTTACCCTCGTCGAGGTAAAGCTCGGAGTAAAGACGCCACCACTTCTGGTAGCATTTATCAATGCGCTGTCCGCCCACGGACAACTCTACGTCCTTGATCGCGCGCTCAGCGATCCAGCAAGCATCAGCGCCGGCACCACCGGTGGCGGTAGCGACGGTAGTCGCGTGAGTCTTGAGCTCGACATACATGTCGCCTACAAGGTCACCGTTACGCGCGATGGTAACAGATACGCGGCCGGAGTTGGAGGGCGTACCGTTAACGGTCTGCTCGATGTTCTCCATAGCGAAGTTAGTGTGGCGGCGGTAAACCGCCTGAAAAAATGTAACCTTAGGGTTACCAGTCAGATAAACGTCCTGCGCTCCATAGGCGACTAATTGCATTAAACCGCCCGCCATTTTGTGTGTGTTGTACTATACACCAAGAAAATAATTTGGGGTAAAGTGCGAAAAAAACGTACTGATTTTTCCTGAGCATAAATAAATGTCCGATACAGAATCCGAAACGCATTCCGAGGAGGTCCGCGAGGAAGAGACTCTCATGTCAATCGATGATGAAAGTTCCGTTGAGGATCCCGAGGAAATTGAACTCGACGAATTCGACCAAGATGATTTTATCTCTACCGAATCACTCCTGGCATCGACCCTCATGACGGATGACGGTGATACCGTATGCACGGCTCTGGTAAGTATAGCTAAACAACTTGAGATTCAAAATAAAATTTTGGTAAAACTTTTATCAAATCTTCAAAAATAATTGGGCTTAGAAAAATGAAACCCTATAATATAAAATGTCAGAGGCCACTCATTTCTTGAGTGAGTCGGCTGACAGAGATGGGGCAAACGACGCCATGTGGACGAATCAGATACAAACATATGAACGTGAAGAAGTGACTAACTTCTTGAAGCAATTAGAAAGCATGTGGAAAATAAATGAGCGCGACAATGAATACTTATCCTTCAGGCTGGGGTATGACAACTTCTTCAATCTCGATGAATTAAACGAAGACGGTATACCTAAATCTACTGACATAGAACGTATATCGGCAAAATACATGCGAATGAGAGATCGTTTATGCGAACTCTATCATCGTGCTGACAGTTTAAATATGCTATCCGAGGAAAATGAAGATGATTTGCAATTATGCGTACGCATCAATCGCCTGATAGATCAGGTCGATGATTCCTGGCAAATTGTATTCAGGGGGGCTCGCATTTACGATAGAGTAAATAATCCTACATACGTTCCTATTAATCCCGAATCTGATCCGTCTATATACAGAGTTTCAACTATCCAAAAGGTGGAGGAGCTTTCGCAGTATCAACAGGCTATATTACAGTGCCTGAAACACTTGTATGAACATAATATTAAGAGATACAAGGGTAACTGTTGTGAAGAGATCAAAACTTCCACCGGATGTTCTACACGTGCGTGGAAAACGACGAAAAGCGTCGCTGACTTCGTATATAGCGTAGGCAGGAAAGAGACGTGGTTCGAATTATGGAAGAATCTTACCTCGGGTGGCATTACACAACGCCACGTTATTAATCACCTGACTAATGTTTTCGATATGCAATTCGAAGATGTGAATAAGGATCGACACGTGTGGTCGTTTAATAACGGTATTTTCATAGGATGTATAGATTTGGAACGAGATAAGTCTAAGCCACAGACTAAACCAGTGAAGTGTGCGTTCTATGACTATGAATCGCCCGAGTTTAAGAGTTTAGATCAGACTATCGTGAGTTGTAAGTATTTCGACCAAGAGTTCGTGAACTATGATCATATCAGTGACTGGTACGATGTACCCACACCACACTTTCAATCCATCCTGGACTATCAGAAGTTTGACGATGAAGTGTGTAAGTGGATATACGTTATGGGGGGAAGGTTATGCTACGATGTAAACGAGATAGATCGCTGGCAAATTATCCCTTTCCTGAAAGGTGTGGCGCGTTCCGGTAAATCTACACTCATTACCAAAGTATTTCGTAAATTCTATTGTTCGGATGACGTGAGCACACTTTCAAACAACGTTGAAAGGAAGTTCGGTTTATCGGCCATCTGCAACGCGTTCATGTTTATAGCACCCGAGGTTAAGAATGACTTGGCACTCGAGCAGGCTGAATTTCAGTCTATCGTGAGTGGTGAAGATGTATCTATAGCCGTCAAACACGAAAAGGCGAAGTCTATGGTATGGAATACACCCGGTATTCTCGGTGGAAACGAAGTTCCTCAATGGAAGGATAATTCGGGAAGTATTTTGCGTCGTATTCTCACAGTCAACTTTGGTAAGCAGGTGAAGAATGCTGATACAAGACTCGATGATAAACTTGAACACGAGCTTCCGATAATCTTACAGAAGTGTGTCAGAGCCTATCTTGATTACAGTCAAAAGCATAAGGCTGTGGATATATGGAACGTCGTGCCCGAGTACTTCAAGAACGTGCAAAAGCAAGTTGCCATTGTTGCGAGTACCCTCGAGAACTTCTTGCAGTCGCCAAAGGTCTTATTCGACGAAAAGGCGTATTGTCCCAAGTCTGTATTCGTTTCGAAGTTCAATGAGTATTGTAATCTTAATAACCTCGGTAAGCCACGGTTTACATATGACTTTTACGCGGGTCCCTTCGGGCAGCGTGAAATATCGGTCAAGCGAGATGAACTCAAGTATGATGACGGTGATGGTATGAAACATCTCGACGCACAAGAGTTTATCTTTGGTATCGATATCACGAAGGAAAAGTCTGGTATACACTTGGGTAATGATCATTAAAAATATTTATATACATCAGAACAAACCATGGGCCTTTTTAATGAGTTTGAAAATACTAACACTAACAATAACAATAATAGATCAATTGAAAATATAATAAATCAAAAAGAATATCTCAATAACAACGAAAAAAATTTATTAAAGGCCAATCATAAACTGGGTAGAAACGCGTTAAAACGCGCTAACCTCATGGTCGAAGAAAAATTGAGAACTAGAAATTTATCAAAATTAGACACCACACCTTTACAGTTGGGATTTTTTAACTCTTTAATTAACGGTGATTTCAACTCTCGCACGAAACGTATAGATTTGGTGCATATTTTTAACAAATCTCCACATGCACGAAGGCGTGCACTCGACGCAAATTTCGATATTGAGATTTCGAGTATAAAGTTGTATTACGGTCGCATGAAAGTGGGTGCTGAACACGCTTTAACTGGAAAGTTTGGAAATCTTAAAAACAATGTGAACTACACGTATGCTCAGATATCTGGTCGCATATTTTCAAACGGCTCGGAACCACGTGGAATCACATTTAAGATTTACAATACCGGGAAAATACATTTTTCGGGTGGTATTCTCAATAACGACATTTCACAACCGGCTAAAATACGTAAACATATAGTTGATAACTACACAAAAAAGGAACAATTTTTATATAATCCTATTAAGTACAACAACACGGTAGGAACATTTAAGGTAAATGGAGCTATAAATTTATCTAAGGTTTCGTATGCGTTAAGAAAATCTGGAAAAACAGAGTACGAACCAGAGCTTCGCGCCGCGCTAAAGATGAAATATCTAGGATACTCTTTCCAACTGTTTACGTCGGGTAATATTCAGATACTAGGAATAAACTCTCTCAGCGACATGAACATGGCTTATAACGCAGGGGTCGCTTTATCTCAAGAATTATACATCATGGGTTTTGTGTCTCCTAGAACAACAGCTCTTAAGCTACCCGCGGTTAAGAAGCGAAGTAAGGAAGCGGTCACTACGGACAAATCTCTATCTAACATAGGATATAACATACGCAACACCGTAAAAGAACCGAAAAAGACCTCCAAAAAATTCCCCAACGATCACAGGATCAAGGTGGGTAAGAAGGTGTGTAGTAGTTATCCGAAACAGGAATTGGTCGCGGTAGCTAAAAAGATTGGAGTGGTAGATATTAAATCTACTACGACGAGAGAGCAAATATGTCAAAAAATACGAGATCGTGTGTTTGGTAACTTTAAAGTAAAAAACAAACCTTGCCTCGCATACACAAAGGCGCAACTTACCCCTATAGCCGTAGCGAAGGGTATTTCTGTATCTGACAATGACACCGTTGATGTTATTTGCAGAAAATTAAACATCACCCCACCCAAAGCTCCGACAAAGAAAAATATTAAACAGAAAAAGAAGCAAGATAACAAGGTTGTAAAAAATAAACAAACCCTGGAAAAGCGGCGATTGACGAATAAAGCTATCAAAGAAGACCTCGTTAAGTTATACGGTAAAAGATGGATGACAAAGTATAAAAACGTGATGCCATCTATTAACAACGACGTCAGTGAGATCAAAAAACTTATAAATTCGTTAAGTCTAAAGAAGAATAAATCGGGGATCCCATTAAAGATGCAAGTTAATGAATTAAAGAAAAATACTGTACAAACATGGAAAATGAACCGAATGAGGAAAATGAATAATAAACTTAACGCGTTGAATAACAATTTCGCCAAGAATTTAGAAAAGGGTATGAACGTCGCTTCACCCAAAAACAACAACAATAAGAACAAAAAGACAAGATTTCCAAAAGGTACGAAAGTTGAACAACTTTAAAAGATAGAACTTAGTATAGATAAATGGACGATCCCAGAGAACTACTCTTAGATCACACCAAAACACACCGAAAAGGTTTCCATGTAGACGAAGGCCCCTCTACATGGATACCGAATATAAAAGAAAATATATGTGAACTCGTTATCACCGTTATTTGTGACTACATACGCGAAGAAAGAGATGCGCGATCTTTGGGTATGGGACGTTTAGAAATGAAGTATATATGTACCGAAGATTTTGTTGACTCTGAAGATGCGGAAAAATGGATTAGAATGAATCCACAAAAAGATGACACGGGACTAATAATGTATATATACGATAACGTTAGATATATGACGATGGGTGTTCATAGACGCTCATTACTTTACTTAATTAACATGTTATACTTCTATTTATGAGTTTATTGGGTTCCGCAACTTGTTTGAGATGTATGGTATGGTACGAAAAATCATACGCTAAAAACATCTCCTTTATCGTATCAGATAAAGTGAACGCCTCGTGTTCGTGGGATACACCCGTACACACGGATGTTTTTTCCAATTTAAGCAAACGATCTTCTAACATCACGAAGTTTTTTATGCTATCGAGTGTTATCTTCGGATCTTTACTCATTGTATCAAACATACGCTTAGACTGTCCCCCAGATACATAAAAATACTGTGATTTATATCGTAACACATTCACCTCTTGGCTGTATGTGTTCCACGTAGTAAATGACAGAAATATTAATATTGCCAATATAACGATTAACATCTATTACTAGTCAACAAATTAAATACATCCCTGATTTTATACAAAATTTTAAATAAGTCGTCTTTAGTTTGTACCTGCTTCGAGTCTACAATTTCAAATTCCACCTGATACGTGCATATATCTTCAGCGTCCATGTCAGTAATATCTCCGGTGCACGTGGTTATATCAATGGATAGATTTTTGCGTACGTACGACAGTCTCGCTTTATTTCTTTTCTTATCCATTTCACGTTCAATTTCTTCGGTAACCGGGACTTCCTTTGCCACACTCACACGCAGATCATACGGAGCCGAGTCAATAGCCTTAATATCCTTCTTAAACACGCGCTCCTTTCGGATGATAGTTTCGTCTCCGGTATTCTCATCTACGGTAATTCGCATATTATCACGTTCCCTGTAAAACACTTCTTCATGCGTTTGAACAACCTGTTCCCATCCACTGTATTTTTGAAATCCCTTTAGTAGTTTAACATGAGTATCTCTACCCAAGTTAGTGTCGAAAAAGGTTCCATTGAACTTTCCTAACCGTATCTCGACTTCAACGTGATCATCGTCACGGATCTTTTCAAACTCGGGATAAATATCGTCACAAAGTTTATGAACGTTCATAGTATCAATATTAAAATGTTCTAAATCTCTAACCTACTTAGGTTTATTAATCAATCTCTTCTATATCGGGACCCTTCGGTTGCTCATCCTTTTCAGATCCTCCCGCAGCTAAAATGGGATCAACTACCTCCCTGAATTCCTTTTGTTGATGCTCAATCTCGTCAAGTTCCGCGGAACGATTATTATCTATCCAAGCTATAGCTTCGTTTACCTTTTCTTCTACGAGTGCTTTATTATCGTCGCTGAGTTTATCAGTCATACTCTTAACACCAAAGACGTTGGCTTCAAAATTATTAATAGCTTCAACCTTTTGTCTGTACTTATCATCTTCATCCTTATACTTTTCAGCATCATTTACCATACGTTCAATATCATCCTTTGAAAGGCGACCTTTATCATTGGTGATGACGATTTTCTCAGTCTTACCAGACGCTTTATCTTCGGCGGTGACGTTTAGAATTCCATTCGCGTCAATGTCGAACGCTACGTTAATCTGGGGAACTCCGCGAGGTGCTGAAGGGATACCACCCAAATCAAATTTACCGAGTAAATGATTATCTTGAGCGCGGGCACGTTCACCTTCGTACACCTGAATGGTGACAGATGGTTGATTATCCGAATAAGTAGAAAATATCTGCTCCTTTTTGGTGGGGATAGTAGTGTTTCTATCAACAATTTTAGTCATGACACCACCCGCAGTTTCTAGACCGAGTGAAACGGGTGTAACGTCCAAGAGTAAAAGATCTCGGACATTACTATTATCAACACCTGACAGGATAGCCGCTTGTACGGCTGCACCGTACGCTACAGCCTCATCTGGATTGATAGATTTGTTCAACTCTCGACCGTTAAAAAAGCCAGAAAGCATCTGTTGAATTTTGGGGATACGCGTGGATCCACCCACGAGTACTATCTCATCAATCTTTGATTTATCTATCTTCGAATCACGAAGAACCTGTTCCACGGGTTGCATACACTTTCGGAAAAGATCCGAGTTTAGCTCTTCAAAGCGAGCTCGAGTGATTGTAGTGTAAAAGTCAATACCTTCAAATAGGGAATCTATTTCAATCGCTGTCTGTGCCGTAGAAGAAAGAGTACGTTTCGCGCGCTCACATGCGGTACGAAGACGTCGGAGAGCTTTTGGGCTAGTAGATACGTCCTTCTTATGCTTTCGCTTAAACTCTTCCGAGAAATGACGAAGAAGTCTCGCGTCAAAATCCTCTCCGCCTAGATGTGTGTCTCCAGCTGTAGCCTTGACCTCGAAAATACCATCTTCTATATTAAGGACAGAAACGTCAAACGTGCCACCTCCAAGGTCAAAAATGAGAACATTTGTATCATCCGTCTTATTCTTATCAAGACCATAAGCAATGGCGGCTGCCGTAGGTTCATTAATAATACGGAGACAGTTTAGACCAGCGATCGTCATAGCATCTTTGGTAGCTTGACGCTGAGAATCATTAAAATACGCCGGAACGGTTACGACTGCATCCTTAACAGTAGTTCCCATATACATCTCGGCAACCTCTTTCATTTTGAGTAAAACCATAGAAGAGATTTCTTCGGGCTCGAAACGCTTTTTTTCACCCTTAAAATCAACCTCGATCGTAGGTTTATCGGCTTCACCCGATACAACTTTAAACGACCAATCCTTGATATCTTGTTGAACCTTAGAATCAGAAAACTTACGGCCTATGAGACGCTTCGCATCAAACACCGTGTTAATGGGATTCATTGCGGTTTGATTTTTTGCAGCGTCACCTATCAGGCGTTCTCCATCGGTAAACGCCACATACGAAGGGGTCGTTCTATTACCTTGATCGTTCGCGATAATTTCCACGCGATCACTTTGCCATACACCTACACATGAGTACGTTGTTCCTAAATCGATACCAATTGCTTGAGACATTTATACATTGTATACTACTCAAATCTCTAATTAAAGTTATATAATCATATAACATAAATGCATGGCTTCTACAATAATGGAAACACATGTTACTTTAACAGCGCCATACAGTTACTGTTACGTATTCATGAACTATCTTCGCATATTCTAAAAACGGATTACACGGGTGATTGTGACTTTACGATTAAATATAAAGAACTCGTAAAAATTTATTTTCAAAATGAAAAATTTTTAAAAATAAATATAGAACCTTTACTCGAATCTTTTCAAAAAATATTTCCGAGATTTAAATCCCTGTATCCACACGACGCGCAAGATGCTTTATTCTGTGTAATAGATATATTAGAGAAATCGTATCCGCGATTAAAATCCTTGGTATACGGAAAGAGAACACAATTAACCATATGTCCAACAAGTACAAAAACTATGGTAGAACCGTTTAGTTTTTTAATTTTGAACGGAGATAAACCTACCGTAGGAGAAATGGTGACATCATCTGAAAAATGGCATACGCTTGATGATTACGAAGATGACGATGGAATAAAACATAATGTTGCAACTACAAGAACGTATATATCAGAATACCCAAAGGTATTATTCGTGTCGTTCGATAAAAAAGTAAATGTAAACGTAAACGATTTTGATAACTATGAATTATGTGCAAGCATATTACACTATGGAAATCAAAGAGGTGGACATTACGTATCTATGGTTAAATTAAAAGACTGGTATCAACAAGACGATGATACTATTACTAAAATGGACATCCCATCCACCGATTCTCATCACGTGCTTATGTACATCGCAAAAAATCCTCCATCTTGATATCTTCCTTAATATTAACTAATGTGCGGTAAAACGTTCTGCGACCGTTAGGAAAAGTCTTGTCACGGCGTCTTAGTATAGGTTTCCACCACATGGGAGAGTCATTAAACATATATTGACACTCGATTATAGCATCTTCTTCGATCCAAGGTATACCAGCGACCCATTCATCGCGAATCTCGGATTCAAAAATAAGTTTTCCCTTTTCTTGCACGTACAATCTCCACAGATCCCCCTTACGTTTAAATTGAAAATCAATGGTATTTTTATCTCGAGGCTTCCATTTAAACATAGTCTCGTGTGTACCAATCTTTACCGGGTCATTAACAGGTGTAAACACGAGTCCATCGATTTTTTGTGTGACCGTGGGTAAATATGTATTCATAAACTCCCCAAAATCGGGGAGTGCGTGAAATTTTTTTATAGCAAATTTTATGGGGTCATTTTTCAAAACAGTTAACATTTTTTTGATATGCTCGATGCGTTCCAATCGCTGCAGAAAATCCATTTTTCCAATATTTTCCCCTTTTGAGACTAAACAATCATACACCATAAACATATTTTCGTACAATTCCCCCTCTAAGATCGTACCGTCGTAAATAGGTTTTCTGAAATTTAGAGGGCACCCAAACATTTCCATAGCGCGATTGACCAACACACAAACCTTTCTACCTCCATACATGAAGGCCAGTAGCATAAATCTGAGGCCGTCGGTTTTCTCACATACAACATATTGGTTAGAAGCCAAAATATTGAAATGTTTAAATTCAATTGACACGGGTTGACTCCCGGGAAAAAATCCCTTCACACCCCAATGTCTTTCCATGAACGAAATCGCGTATGTGTAAAGAGGGTCATTTTTCTTTACATATAGACGTTGCATTATATCTAATGTTTTAGGGTTAATCTTTAATTAGCTTTAACTCCGGCAGAATTTACTATGTTACCGAAACACTCGTGGGTGTAAGTTGACGTAACTTGAGCGGCTGTGAACGCGACAATCTTCACTCCGTATTCCTTAAATCTTGAAAACATCACATCCATCTTAGGTTGAATTTTCGTTGTTCCGGTTCGATTATCTCGAATCTTTTTGATAATTTGTTTACACATTAGACACCATGTACCTGACGACGTATTTATAACCCTGTATACATCATCAGCAATTTTCATATCAACTTCAGTATCAAAGTGAAGACCCATCTGGTGAACAGGTTCTTGCGATTTTTCCAATGTCTTCTTCTTGAACATATCCCAATCGATACCTTCCTTTACACCTGGAAAGACGACAACACCGTATGTGTCGTTAGCTTTCAATACCATATCTAACGAATTATCATCCAAGGATTTTCCAAAATCGATAAACAATAATCGATCGGAAGTTTTTAGGTTTTTATGTATGACTTCAGCCTTTTCAAACGGGTCATCTTTAACAAATACAATTTGATTTGCGATGTTATTTTGTACACATCGTATATTCATACGAAGAATAGTGTGTAGAGATTTAACATGACACGCGTTTGATCGAGTAACAACGATGGTCGACAATTTCATAATAGTAGTACTGATCTAAGCCTTAAGCCTTTCATTTAAGCAACCTACGAACGGTAGATTACCCACGTGACCTAATGTCGTGTTCACATCGGCAAATATTTTACCACCCATCTGCTGCCAACGCCTACAAAAGGCGTAATCTTCGGATAAATAACGTTTGCTATCAGGGTCGATCATACAATCAAATATAGCGCAATATTCGTCAAAATCACGGTTCTGGTGATCATTCTTACACTGAAGCGTTGGTTTATAGTGTTCGCACATACGTTCCATAGCATCACGAGTGATAACCATAAAACCTGTAGGGCCATCTAATACTTCGACAAATCCATTGACGACACTTCTCTTAGACGCACCTATATTTACAACCAAGCTCGAAGACAACAATCCCATATTCCGTGTATCGCCCTCCTCTACACTTTTCTTTACATTATCCCACATGACAACCTTTTTGGGATATACGGCTACAGAAACGTCGTGTTCAGATTTAACGAGACGTACAACAGATGCAGCGTCAAACTCCACGTCAGCGTCTATAAACATGAAGCGGTCAGCGTCCGTTTTTTGTAAAAATCGTCCGACGGATACGTTACGAGCGCGATGTACTAGGCTTTCATTTTCGGTGGTATCCAACATTAATTGGATACCCTCCTTCATCAGTTCCATTTGAAGCCTAACTATACTAGAAACGTATTTTTCAAGACACAATCCTCCGTAACATGGAGTGCTCAAGAATAACTTCATATACATGTATTACATTTTATCCTCTAAGTGGCGTTTTACTATAACCAAAATTTTATTAAGAGTCGGTATAGATACGGAACACTTATCTGAAATCTCCGTTTTAGAAACCTTCTTTTGGAACACCGTATATATAATAGCTGTAGCCACACTATTCGGAGACTTACTCATAAGATCAACACACTCCTCCAATTGTCCACACATCTTGTTACACGCATACCTTTCTTCACGAGATACGTCAAATGAATTGAGTAATCTCTGCATAACATTAAACGGTTTGGTCACGTAATTTTTATCGGTGGATTCACTTTGAATAGTTTCTGTAAACAGTTGAGTTGTTCGACTTATATCCTTTGATTGTATACCAAACATAACCGCGATATCTTTTGTAGTCCGTGGAACTTGAGCAATTCTACACGCGTATAAAACGCAGTTGGCTTTTATACCCGATCGCACAGCGCCACGTGTAAGTTTGGATCCATTGAATTTTTTGTAAAAAGTTTTCGCATCTTTCAAAATGCTACCCGGTAAATCACGACAAGCTTCGTCAATATCCTTGTACGCATGAAACAATGACCGATCTCTGTGATTCATAGAATTATGAAAATTGATTTTAGCCATACGTCTATTTTCATACGTAGCCGCATTTTTAGTTGAAATCATAGTATTCTTTCCCCAAGACTCCGAAAATAGTTCATGGTTTGCCGTAGGAATCATACATCTAGAGGGGTCGTTGACGCGTCCATCATCTGAAACACCACTCGTCCATTCAGCGCTTTCATCTATATAAATAGAATCCATTAAACCGCACTCCGAACATACCATACCCTCCCTCGTACGTATTTTCATCCCCTTACAGCTTCCACAAAATATATTATTAGTATTGCACGACTTTAATGTTGGTTTGGATTTCAGTCGGTCTACGTGAGACCATATAGTAGTCAATGTTTCGGGGTCCATTACCGTGTATTATTAAATTTATTGTAATAATTAGCGCACTTAGGTTCTTAAAAATTTATTTCATCCATCTGAAGTCTCGTGCGCTCCTCGATTCGCTCAACCATTTCCTTATAACGCCTAGATCCTGGGCTGGAGGGCTGCCATTCATTCCACACCCTGTCGATTGCAGTGTGATCAGGGGGTAAATTCATTTCACCATCTATATCCGTATCAGAAACTATAAAAGATTCAAGATCACTGCCATCGTCTTCAGATTCATCGCGTATTTCGGAATCATCATCTTCTATATCAACCTCTTCAAGTAACACGTACATGTCATCTTTTATGTGACTGAAAACTGAGTCATATAACTCGTGGTGTTCGAGTATACTATCTCCACGTAACAAATTCTCTTCTTCATCCAAAATATATACGGTAGCATTTTTATACACGAGCGAAGACTCTGAATAATACTTTACTATCAAATAATCTTCACGATTCTCTTCTACGTTTGCGTACAGTTCATCTTCTACATCGTCGATAACGATGAGAATTTTAATTAAATCTCCAGGCCGGATTTCAGAAAATACAATCATATCTAAAGATTTCTGACAAAAAATATTAACAGCTATTAACACACGATGGGGGTTGAAATTCTTTCGAAAGCGGACTGTAAATATTGCGATTATGCTGAAAACATGTGCAAAAATCTAAATCTTGAATACATGAGGTCATACGTTGATAAATCCATACTAAAAGAAAGATGTGGCTCTTCTGTATCTACGTATCCACAAGTTTTTGTTAACAGCTCTCATGTAGGAGACTATTTCGCTTTCGAAGAATTCGTAGAAGAAGCCGAACCAATGCTTTTACCGACCATGAATAGATTCACCGTATTTCCTATAGAACATGAAAACCTATGGTCTTTGTACAAAAAGGCTCAAATGTCCAACTGGACTGCTGAAGAAGTGGATGTATCCGCTGACATGGAAGATTGGAAATCACTGAGCGAAAATGAGCGACATTTTATTAAATACATTTTAGCTTTTTTTGCGGGGTCGGATGGTATTGTTTTTGAAAATTTAAATAATAATTTTGCTGATGAAGTTCAAAACGCTGAAGCTCGCTCCTTTTATGCGTATCAGGCACATAATGAAATGGTACACGGAGAAACATATAGTAAACTTATTGATAAATACATACGAGATGCTTCCGAAAAGAAAAAGTTATTCGAAGCTATCACGACGATACCCTCTATTAAAAACAAAGCGGACTGGGCTATGAAATGGTTCGATAAATCAAGGCCGTTTTCAGAACGTCTCCTGGCGTTCGCGTGTGTTGAAGGTATATTCTTTTCCGGTAGTTTCTGCGCTATATTTTGGTTAAAAAAGCGTGGATTGTTACCCGGTTTATGTTTCAGTAATGAACTCATTAGCAGAGACGAGGGTTTGCATCTAGAGTTCGCGATTGAGTTATTTAAAATGCTAAAAAATAAACCTAATCAGGATATCGTTTACGACATAGTGCGTGAAGCTGTAGAAATCGAAAAATCTTTCATAATCGAAGCTTTACCATGCAGTTTAATTGGTATGAATTCCGATAAGATGTCAAACTATATTGAATACGTATCTGATCGTCTGTTAAAGCAAGCGGGGTTCGATAAAATCTGGAATACTCAAAATCCCTTTGATTTTATGGAAAATATTTCCCTAGATGGTAAGACTAATTTTTTTGAAAAACGTGTAGGTGATTACGGTAAGATCGATGAAACTACCGAACTCGCATTCGACGAAGATTTTTAAGGAGTAATGATCACCGTGCTACCGTTGGAGCAGTCGCAAGATACAGCTCCTTTACCGGAAGAACCGTTCTTGAGAGCCATGGGTAAATCCATAGACTCATTAATATCCATAGAAGAAAACGAAGCACCACTGTCGCTGAATCCGACTATATCATCGAATTTACCGGGAGTAGGAGTAGGAGTGTCGGCCATTCTGGGAGCCGGCGCCCTCTTCATCATAGTAGGAGGCTTCTTCATCATAGTAGGAGGCTTCCTAGGAGAAGGACCCATCATCATAGGAGGACCTTCCATCATCTCGGGAGGAGGACCTCCCTCACTGAGTTCAAAATCGTTAATGTCAATCTCCTCGACGGGAACCTTGTCGAAGTCAACATCGGCTAACTTCTTCTTAGGCATAGTGGGAGGCTTAGCCGATGGCGCCATCTCACCTGTCATAACCTCGTAACCCTCGACGCGGATGTTCATGAGACCCCACGTAAGAAGCATGTATACGGTGGTGTGAAGAGCGAGCCCCCCGGTAGAAGGACAACCAGTGGGGCTGGATACCCACTTACCTACGACAGATCGCATAACCCTAAATGTACTGGGGTTTGCGATTATAAAAAATAATAAGGCGGCCATGATGGAAATGAGAAACTTCTTCTCCTGTTTCTTACCATCACATCCGCACCCGCAATCTTTGAATAGTCCTCCCATTTTGTGTGTTTAAAATATACGAAGAAAAAAAATGTGAAGAATCAATCTTACAAAAAGGTACTTAAAGTTTCATCACGTATATGATATATAATAAGTACCATGTCCACCAACATTCAGCGTTACGAACAATTTGATCCCTCCTCCGTTATTCTTTCTAAGATGAAGAAGAATAAGAACGGTGGTAAAACCGTATACATTAACGCGCAAGAAAACAAGAAACTTTACCTTCAACTCCCCTTCATGCGCTCACCATTTGGCCTGAGTGCTTTCACCGACGAGACGACCAACCGAACTTCTTATTCCCTCGATCTATCTTTTGATAAGGATAACGACGATGCATGTGCACTTATGGAAAAGCTTACTGAGCTTGACAACAAGATCATTGCGACGGTCGCTGAAAACTCCAAGGAGTGGCTTGGAAAGCCTTACAATATCGAAGTAATCAAGGAGGCTCTGTATAAGCCACTTGTACGCCCTGGTAAGGATGACTACCCATCTACTCTCAAGCTTAAGCTCATGACCAAGCCTTCTGGTGAGTTTTTGGCTGAGGCTTATGATATGTCTCGTCAGCCTCTCGCGATCGATAGTATTGAGAAGGGTCAGCGTTGTATGTGTATCGTTGATTTTAATCAGATCTGGTTCATCGATAACAAGTTTGGTGTGAGTGTCCGTCTCTCACAGACCCTTTGTGAGCAATCCCAGAAGCTTCCCTCTTTCGCTTTCCAAGGTGTTGATACCGTAGCCCCACCCGAGAGTGAGGAGGAAGAGTGTGAGATCGACGAAGAGTAAATAGTATTTAATTTTTTTAATATAAATTCAGTTTTGATATGAAGTCACCCTTCCTATGAAAATAATATTAGTCTATAGCAGGTCATGAACAAAGAAATTCAAGAAGCTATAAAGAAAACTTCATGTCAACCAAATAAAATTTTTAAACGCGTGAAAAAAATTGGTCAAGGTCAATATGGATCCGTGTATGAAGCATGCTTAAATGATGAATGCTCAAAAAAGGTTGCGTATAAAACATCCAATAGCAATTTGAGTGGTGAGCGAAATTTAGCTAAATATTTTAGAAAACTTTCGACGAGTGGTATTAAAATATATGGTTATGGGAAATGTTTAAAAAATAGCAAACCCGAGTTACCAAAGGGTAAGTATTTAACTACCCGATCCGCACCAACCTCGTCCAAAGACGCAAAATCCAGTTCAAAAGCCAAAACGGGTGTAAAAACCGGTACAACTCAGGTTCCAGCGAAGGTTATTGATCATTTATATCTAGAATTACTCGAAGGACAATCATTGGATAAATATTTACCAAAACGTAGATTTGATATTGGGTACGGTTCTAGACTTAAACAAATAGTAATTCAAGTTTTGACAATATTACGCACCGTTCATTCCAAATCTAAGTCATTCAGACACAATGATCTCCATCTGGGTAATATTTATATAACCAAAAAAGGTGAAATAAAAATAATCGATTACGGGTTATCAACAGTAAACGGGATACGTAATCCAGAGATTAATAAAGCCCCAAATGAAACATTTAGATCCATGTACGGTATATACAGAGGAAACCATTACATGTACGACGCACACTTTTTCTTGAACGCTTTATATAGTGCACCAGCGCTCACCACCCCAGGATTTAAAAGGTTTGTCGAAGACGTTCTCGGTCCTCAATATTTGGGGATGGGTGGAGGACCGGGTTCTATGATACATCTTCATAGATTAAAAGAGGTTCCTATGTCGTCGAGGGTGCACAACGTAAACTTATCATACGAAAAACTTTTTATACACTCGTATATTTCGGGGAAGTCTGACACAGCCAAAATAATGAATTCCGCAAAGAAAAGTGCTAAACCTACTTCAATATTCTCACCCAAACCTGCCAGTACCAAAACCATGACAACAAATAACGCGGCACAAATTTTAGCTAGAGCGCAACAACAAAAAACTGGTAGTAAAAAACCACCCACAGCAAGACGCCCAGTCTCGCGTACTCAAAGAAAGTAACATTTTAAAGAAATAAACATATACGAACGAAGTGAGGGGAACATGATGAGAACGATGATAACGAACTCATCATGTCTATAATTGATGACCTGAATACACAGAAAGTCCGCAGCATAAAATGCCAGACTTTGATATTTTCAGGGATTAGGTAATTGCTCGGCTATTTCAGTAGCTGTATTAAATGCGGTGAGACACATAACAGTGACTGAAAATTGGTAAATAGCTTGTTCCCACATTCTAAGAACACAAAATGGTACTATCATAAGCCCTGTACACGTACCATGAAACACTACAACTGTTATCGATGCTGAATGTTCGGTATGTAGAGCACCCGTCGTAGATACTATCAACACGAAATTGATAATATCTATTATTCTCCTGAAAATACCCAAATTTATACCGGATGCAATCAAGAATATATACGCTAGAGCACGCACAACTGGATGATATTCTATTAAAATTCTGAAACGTGGTCGTACTCTTATCATTTCGGGGGGTGGTTCCGGTGGTTCCGGTGGTGGAACCTCTTGGTTAAATGCTATCGCCACTGATCCATCCGGAGATTCAACGACCGCGTGACGCGCATCATTCATATATTTATATGGCCTCTACTTTTTATATACATAATGTGCTGTAGCAATAGCTGCTAATATGATAAATATAACATATATTTCGTCATGCTTTAAATTACTCTTTATCGCCCACCTCACCGTGAACATATTAGCAAAAAATATCGCGAACCCTCTTACCAGGGCTTCGTACTTCACGTTCATTTATAATATGCACATAAAAAAATATCTACATATCATAAATGAACGATAAGCTAGTATTTGCTTCACTGATAATTCTCATTATCATCATTCTTTGGAATATCACGAGACCTCAGGGTGGTTCCCCAGCTGCCAAGGCTTCTGGTGACAAGTGGACTGTTTACGGCACCATGGGTTGTGGATGGACTCGTAAGCAGATTGATTACATGAAGAAGAAGAACAAACCATACACCTTCGTTGATTGCAGCAAAGGTGGTTGTGACGGGATAGACGGCTATCCCACTATGACGAGTTCGACTGGTGAAAAGGTTGTCGGTTTCCGTGAGGTTTAGATACCCCGGATTACCGAAAGAGAAATAGAAAGAAGTAAAGCGTCGGTGAACGTATTAATCTTCTTGAGAACGGTGATATGCTTCACCAGAGAATTGTTCCAAGTGTACCTGAGAATAAACGTCGAGATGAGAATTACGAGTACAAAAAGAAGAATTTCGGTGACCGCATCGAGGGGTTTGCGAGAGTTCATAAGTTCCTTAATCATTTATTAAGTGTGTATATTTTTTTCCTAGCTTATATTAATGGTGAAGAATCCACCCAGCAGTGGTTCTGAACATATTTTTACAACCAGAAAATGGGGAGGTCCTGTGGGTAAAAATAATAACAACTGCTATGCATATGCAGTTCACGATTTCCAAAAATACAGGAATTGGAAAAGTCAGCCTGGTGAACGCGCGAGTATGAACAGTAGAAATTTGTATCACGGGTGCGGAAAATTACCGAAAAAAGTTCTTTCCGATAATCCTAAAAAAGTTTATAAATCGACGGCTGGGGAAAAGTGTAAACCTTCGTATTATAAAATTATGTTATTCGTAGCGAAGTGCAAAAAGAGAAATACATTGTGTCACGGCGATTTCCATTTTTATAAACAGCATAGTAAGACTGAGTATAAAATCAAGGCGGGGGATACTCATGAGAGTGTGGCGAAGTTCTTTAAAGTGCCTGTATCTCGTATTAAACGAGCTACAACTACCATGAAACCCGGTAAGATTATCACATTTAAAGCTGAATTTTTCAGTCATAAACGGGGGTGGGCTACCGGCCCTTTAATAACGGGTGCTACTGGGAAACTTATAAGGGATCCTAGACGAACGAGTCGTAAATACGAGTCTATAAACTATAATAAGTATTGTGGATCATTCTGTGTTAAGAACCAAGGGATCAAGGTCGGACATACTCACTCCAAAGTCACGAAGTAAACTCTCCATATCTATCAAATTTTCAACATCAAAAAATACGTCTAACACGTCAAATAAATATTGATCACCAACTTCTACTGTATTTGAAGTTTCATTTAATGTGTTATGTACTGTTACCTGTACTTTAAAGTTTTCCCCGTCGAATATTTTTCTACATACGGGACATGTTTGTTTTCCCCTATTTTTCCAATCCTCTATGCAGTGAGAGTGAAAAAGATGACCACACCTGAGGGGTTTATTGGCTCTCGATTCTCTCACTGGATTAAGGCAGATAGCACATGTTGTCATTCGTAAAACTACACCAGACTTTTATTTTTAAAATTTTACTCAATAAATTTTTGATAAATTTATAGTAGAATCACATAAACTGCAAGGAGCGGGTTGCTTCTGTACCTCCTTGTTAAGTTCGGGACCCTTCGATTGCAGGAGTTGGCGGTACGAGTAATTATCTTCGGGTTTGATTCCATTTTTCTGCATGATATAGGAATCGTACAGTTTAGACGAGTTTGCGACAGTGAAGCATCTTCCATCGGCCATACCGAGTCGTTGAGACATTTATATTACAATTAGAAATTAATTTGCCTATTGCTCGCGGTATTTATCCACGAGTTAAATTTTAGCTCTCTGACCATCGTGATAGTTTTTTCGATGTCGTACCCTGAAAAAATATTAAACGTATCTTCTGAAGGTGTCTTAGATACACAAATACTTTTACATTCGGATATATGTTGATTTATAATGTTATACCCAAATGCAATTTCCTTCAATGTCTCTGCACCTGTGATAATGATTTTCCCGGTACTGAAAATACTGGCGGTAATCTGCTTCATATCCTCTGCCGGTTTGAATTTTACCTTTACAGCCGAATACCTGTCGGGTTCGAAGGAAACACTGAATACATCGGAATATTTCTCAAAATGATCCGCGGTTTTCATAAGGTTTATATTATAGTTGATACTGAAGTTAGAGTTGATCATGACAACACGGAAAGAGTTAACCGGTGGAATAATATCATCATCAAAAGTTTTCAATATGTACACAAGACTTTCAATGACATGTTTACAGTTAAGTAAATCATTACACCCCGCAACCTGAATACTCCCATTTGGAAATATTTTTATAGATTTTACGCTGTAACAATCTTCGTATGTGAGTGTAATTTGGTTATAAAACGTTGTCGGTTTTAAAGACCAAATAATAGGCTTATTATCCGTGGTGTTTCTGTGTAACCTGATTGGAGATTTTCCAAAAACGTCACGAATCTTTTTGATATTTAAAGATTTTGAAAACGACGAAACCATCGTGATAGTCGTGAGCTTAATCCATGACGGTTTGAAATCGTCGTTAAACTTCTTTCGAAAGTCGTCTAACGTGAGAAGATACGAGAACGTGTTATTGACGATTGACGAATACATCTTGCTTACAATTTTACAAAACTCACCTCGACTTAGGTTAAAAAAATAAATTCAAGTGTAGTAAGATGAGATGTGCATGGTGTAAGAAAAAATCAAGCGTACCCATACACTGTAAATATTGTGATGGAGAATTTTGTACTAGTTGTTACAATTTAGAAAAACATCAATGCATAGGACTTCAACTTAAAAAAGAAGAAGATTTAAAGAATTTAGAGAAAAAACTTGAATATAAACCAGAAAAGAAATATGCCTTCCTTCATTAAGGAAGCTCATGTATTTAAAGATGATGAAACTGGAAACTCTAAAATAGAACTTAAATACATGAGATATATGGATGGAGAAGGGTACGTGGTATGTTGCGCACTGTTTGAAGCAGAACCTATCGGGAAATGGGAAAACTATCTATCTAAAAGTGTTTCTAAAAGATACGAAGAATTTTTACTTGAACGCGTAGACAAAACTATCGAAGTCGTGAGAGAAATGAATTTGATAGAGTTGGAAAATGTCCTATGCGAAAACCATGACATTAACTCAATTATACGTATTATGAACAGTATTAAGGTATTAGATAACACCTTTTGTCCACCGTACATAAATAAGAGTAAACGCTGGCAAAGAAATTTTGTTCGAGCTATATGTGAAAGTACATTACCGTACATGATATCACGTTGCTTGAATCAGACCAAATTAGAAGCACTGTTTAACGTTTTAAAACAAATAGAAGAAGAATTATAAACACAAGAATTGTAATTTTGAGGTAATACCCGGATAAGTTTATACGAGATTTACTGGGTGCCTGTTCGGGTGTCGCGATGTATCCGAGTTCACTTTTCCCCTTTCCTGGGAATAATGGTCTAGATAGTACCGACGGACTTTTTATATCCTTACAGGTTTCTACAGCACTCCACCCTGATGTAGAAGCCTGTCCACAAATCGACCTAGATTTTGGCATAGATGGATCACTGTGATTCAAATATTCACGTTTTTCACCAACCGCACCAGGCATAGAGAAACCGTCTGTGGTGGCGAATGGATTGATATCGTCCATGGTATTGTTGACGTCGAGCATATACTTACTCATTTATATTAAGCAGATATATATTTTTTGTGACACATCTTTTTACCGTGTTCCACCCACATTTTATCAAGATCAACGTTTAACATATGAGCCAATTGAAACAAATAACTAAAGACATCACCCATTTCCATCATTATATCAGTACCCCGCTCTTTCTTAATATTAGTCTTTTTAAACGTTCTCTTATATTGTCTGATAGCTGAAGCCAACTCACCAACTTCTTCGGTGAGGAGTAACCATACAGTGTTTATTTCAGCGCGATCCCACCCCTTAGACTTACATATCTTTTCTGTTTCGGATTTATAATAGTTTAGTGACATTACTCTTATGAATACATATCCACAAATCTTTATATACCAATCTTATCATTCTTTTCTATCTTGAGACCAAACGTACTCGTATTAGCGGGAAGAGATGGTGGAAGTGCGGCTGTATCTATATCTCGCATGTATCCCATAAACTGAGACACCCCAGATTGAATCTGTGACAGAGCAGTTTTAACGACAAGATCATTCATAAACTTTACCTGTTCGTTTATCTTGGTATGATGATTACCAGCGTTGTTAATGAAAACAACTCTCATGATGCTATAAAGGTCAGAGTTGTTCTGATAATCTATCGCAACACCCGTATCGTCCTTGAATTTCTGACGTATACCACGCTGAAGAATGTTCATGTTAAACTCTGAAAAGAATAATGTGTTCAGGGGAGTCTGTGTCTGTTGTATAGAATTTAAATTAAGCCTTTCGCACATTTAATATAGTCCAGGAAAAAAACTCTGTGTAAATATTAAATGTTAAACATCGCTGATTTTGACGAAGCCTACAACACAAAACCCTGTAATCAAGAAAAACCTGTATGCGCGGCTCCCGATTGTTTCATCGGGTCTTACCCTCCGGTATCCAAGCCTGGCGTCGAAGGTCCTTTCCATGTGAATACTTCGTATCTTTCCCCCAACCGATACATGGAAACCGTTGGGACTGTAACTGTTCGAAGTGAGGACTTCAAGTGTTAATTAAAAAATAAATTTCTAATACCATTAGTATGCGAGTTATTAAACGGTCCGGTCGTGTTGAAGACGTAAAATTTGATAAGGTCACCAACAGGATCTCCAAACTAACACGCGATCCCTATGATATTTCAGGAGGTGTAGACGCTTCTATGATTGCTCAGCAAGTTTTCTCGTCTATGTACGATAACATAACCACGCATGAAATAGACACACTATCTGCTGAAATATGTGTAGGTATGATCACAAGTGATCCAGATTATGAAATATTAGCCACTCGCATTATAGCCAGTAACATACAAAAAATAGCCCCAAATAATTTCCATATCGCAATGAAAAAATTACATAAATCGGGTATAGTGACAGAAGAAGTAGTAGAAGTCGCACAACAAGTAAAAGATCAAGTTATCACAAACAGAGACTTTGATTTTGGTTATTTCGGATTAAAAACACTCGAAAAGAGCTACCTTCAGAAATGTGAAGGAAAACTCATGGAAACTCCTCAGTATCTATTCATGCGTGTATCCGTAGGTATTCACGGCAAAGACATTCCATCTGTACTTGATACGTATGATAAAATGTCGCAAGGATTTTTCATTCATGCTACACCAACACTTTTTAACTCTGGTACACCCCGTCCACAAATGTCTTCCTGTTTCTTAATTGCAAATAAAGATGACTCTATTGATGGTATCTATGGTACTCTAACTGAGTGTGCCCAAATCTCAAAATGGGCCGGGGGTATCGGTATGCATATTCACGATATTCGCGCGAACAAGTCTCATATTCGGGGTACAAATGGTCAATCCGATGGAATTATACCGATGCTCAGAGTATTCAACGCTACAGCACGATATGTCAATCAGGCGGGGCGTAGAAAAGGATCTATCGCTGCATATCTGGAACCGTGGCACGCTGATATCATGGAGTTCTTACAGCTACGCCTCAACCAAGGTGATGAGGAAGCTCGGTGCCGCGATTTATTCACCGCGATGTGGATACCCGATCTTTTCATGAAACGAGTTGAACAGGGAGGTACCTGGTCTCTTTTTTGCCCAGACAGGGCCAAGGGACTCTCGGATGTATACGGTGAAGAATTTGAAAAGCTTTACGTTAAATACGAAGAAGAAGGCCTCGCTAATGAGACTATTCCTGCCGCAGAAGTCTGGAAAGCTATTATTAAAAGTCAAACGGAGACCGGGACCCCGTATATGCTGTTCAAGGATGCGTGTAATCGCAAATCTAATCAAAAGAACCTAGGAGTTATCAAGAGTTCCAATCTCTGTACCGAAATTATCGAGTACACCAACAAGGATGAAACGAGTGTATGTAACCTCGCTTCTATCGCACTACCCAAATATGTGAATAAGGAGACAAAAACATTTGATTACGCTAAGCTCCATGAAGTCACTAAGACTGTAACTAAGAACTTAAATCGAGTTATTGATCGTAATTTCTATCCCGTAGAACCAGCGCGTGTGTCCAATATGAAACACCGCCCCATCGGTCTTGGAGTTCAAGGTCTCGCGGATGTTTTTATCATGTGCGGTTTCCCGTTTGACTGCGAAGAATCTAGAATGATGAATGCTCATATTTTCGAGACTATGTACCACGCATCTTTAGAGGCTTCATCTGAATTAGCGGAAATCGACGGATCGTATGAAAGTTTCGAAGGGAGCCCTGCGTCTCAAGGTATCTTACAACAGGATATGTGGGAAGGTGATACCAAATTCAGTGGTCTTTACGACTGGGACGCAATGCGTGAACGTATAAAGACGAAGGGGCTTCGCAATTCTCTTTTAATGGCACCCATGCCTACCGCATCTACAGCACAGATTTTGGGTAATAACGAATGTTTTGAACCGTATACGACGAATATTTATCTTCGTCGCACTCTCGCCGGTGAGTTCGTCGTCGTTAACAAACATCTAGTTGATGATCTCAAAAAAATCGGTCTTTGGTCAAAAGATATGAAAGATTTAATGGTCAAAGCGGGTGGTTCGATACAAACTATCACAGATATCCCCGATGATATTAAAAACCTCTATAAGACTGTCTGGGAGATTTCTCAGAAATGTATAATCGATATGGCAGCAGACAGGGGTCATTTTATTGACCAATCCCAGTCTATGAATCTTTTCATGGAATCTCCGACACTTTCAAAGATGTCATCCATGCACATGTACGCGTGGAAATCTGGTCTCAAAACCGGCATGTACTATTTACGAAGTAAAGCAAAAGCTCGACCAATCCAGTTTAGTTTGGAAGCTGAATGTACATCGTGTTCGGCTTAAAGGTAACAGTTCATTTAAAATTAAATGGCAAAATTTCACACGCTGTTAGATAATTTAGAAATACTAAGTTATGACGGTCGTAAGATATCTTTGAGTAACAAAGATGGAAAGAATGTAAGAATTCAAACTCCACGCATGTACATGCCATTCGGTATTTCCGGATTCCAACCTCAAGTCGGAGCCACTAAATGGAATGTCGACTTTTCTATGAAGGGATACGACGAAGAAGGAAATTACGTTAAAAATTTTTATGAAACTTTGCAAGAAGTAGAAAAACGAATCATCGAAGCCGTAAGTTTACAAAGTGTTGATATATTTGGTAAACACATGAGTGTAGACGAACTTTCACCCATGTTTAACTCTAACATAAAGCACTCTCCTGATAGAGAACCCAAATTCAGGGTTCGCGTAGATACTACGGCCGATGGAGATATAAAAGCGGGGATTTTCGATAGTGAAAAGAAAAGTATAAATTCTAAAGTGGAAAACAAACTGTATTCAAGGAATTCTGGTGTAGCTATCACAGAGATGAATAGCGTATATTTCTTGAACAGGAAGTTCGGTGTGACATGGAAACTCCACCAACTCGTGGTACATGAACCACAACAACTAAAGGGATTTCAATTTATTTTGTAGAGTATTCCTCTGATATTAAAAAATGATAAATCATCTGTGCCTCTCTCAACAGTTTACCTTTCACCACGGTGAAACTGTTGGGATCTATGTTTAATTTTATCTTAGCTATGCGAACCGACGTGTCCCACTTAGAAAGGGTCATTCTTGTAATACCTTTACATTTTTTTGATGAGGGTCTTGTACTTCTTGGTACCCTTCTTGGGGACGAGCTTAAAATCACCCTTCTTGGCAGCCTTGAAAACCTTGACCATAGCTTTACCACCCTCCTCCTTCATACGCTTCTTAGCGGCCGCGACGGCAGCCTTGCTCTTGATGCTACCGTACTTATCCTGAATGAGATCACCCTTCATGAGACCTCCCGGTGTGTGTTTGGCGGTACCGTGAAATACCTCTGCGCGAGAACCTTCTGTCACTGTATACATTTATATTAAGCGCGGAAAATTTTTCTGATGGCATCCATAGTTTTTTCCTGTCTGATTGGGATTTGATTTTCGACACGTTTATCATTTAAAACATCTGCACATAAAATAGACTTGTGCCCCTGGAGAGACATCATAGCCAACTCAACACTTCTGGCGATGGGTGTATCTTTATATACCAATTTTTTCACAAAAACATCGTTCTTTTGACCAGATCTGTGACACCTACCAATAGCTTGGAGTTCCGTCGCTGGGTTCCATGAAGGTGCCATTATGTAAACACGGGTCGCACATTGTATATTCAAACCAACACCACCACATTTAATTTGTGTCACCATGACACTGTTGTCTGGGGCATTTCCAAATAACTCAATCTGTCTTTGTCTTTCATCCTTTTCAACTTTACCATCTATTCTGAAAGTAGGGCACGCCAACTGTCTTTCAATGTAATCGAGTTCACCTTTGAAAGTACAGAATATTACAGCTTTTTCTGTGGGATGTGAAGCGAGTTCCTGGAACAATCGACTCATTTTATGCGTAGAATGTTTCCATATTTCGGGTATCTGTTCATTAGATTTAGCCACACCATCCAAATAAAGTTGGGGCCATCGCATAAGCTGTCTCATGCGTAACAAACACTCGAGCATATACATATTACGCATGTGGAGCGAAACACTTCCCCTTATGACCTGTGTGATGGAATCTTGGGCTTCTGTGAAAGCGCATTCATATAAAGCCCTTTCTTCTTCGTACATATCCAATTCCACATTTTCAAAATGACAAACCGGTAAAGAAATGTATCCATCAGCTTTGGTTCTTCGAAGAATGTATATGTCCTTTATCTTGTCGTGCATAGCTTGAACGGTGTTCTTTGAAAATCCAATAAATTCACACAAAGACACAAAATCTTCCATGGAGTTAAACACCGGAGTACCAGTTACAATCCAACGAATAGAAGATTTCAGTGCGTTAATTTTTTTAAACGTTTGCGTTTTCCGATTGCGTATCTCATGCGCCTCATCTAATACGACTCTATCCCAAGAGAGTGAATGAAGCGCGGACGTTTTGCTGCATACAGTTGGATAAGATGTAACGACGACATCATAAAGGGCGATACCGTTCGTATCACCTATTTTAGTTTTTCCTTCATACACGAGGACATCAAGTCCGGGTGCGAACTTATTTATCTCACTTTTCCATTGCGGAACGAGTGTTTTTGGAACGACGATGAGGGTATGTTTTTTTGGATTTTTTAGTATAGTAGCGATAATTTGGATTGTTTTTCCCAATCCCATTTCATCGCATAAAAAGCCACCCTTGGGGCCGTTCAGTTGATTTTCCATTTGATTCATCCACTTTACACCATCTTCTTGGTGAGGGCTGTAAAGTGATGTGTGTAATTCATACTTAGACATGTTTTGATAGAAAATATAAAATTCATTTTCGACTTAGGTTCTTTATTTTTATTCGCTACGATACCCATCTTCGGGATCGGACGCTATTTCACATACATGTACCTTTTCCTTCATCACCCTCTTTTTCCTTTCCTTTGGTTTTGGGAGTTCGTCAATATGCTCTCTGAAATATAAAACTTTATCCCAAAATTCTTGCATTATAGGAAGATACGTTTTCCACCATTCACGATCACGAGGAACGTTAACCACGTCAAATTCTTCTGGCTTAGGCCAATTCGTAGCTGCAGGTTTGTACTGGATAAAATCTGCTTCTTCTAGGTCTAAAATTTCCATACAGAGTTGTAGCTGTGGCATATAATGTCCCGGAACTTCACCGGGAATGATAGCTCGCTGAGGAGGGCACTTAATCTCGACCAATTTTCCAGATTCTGATACACCATCAGGACTACCACCTAACCATCTTTGTATTGGGTGTTGAACGAGACCTAATTCATGAACAACTTCTCCGTGACGTTGTTCATATAAAATGCGCGCTTCATCTTCGTATAGTTCACCGTGACGCGTCGCCGCATTTCCAGTAAACTTCACCCCCAATCCACATTTCTTTAGAAGTAAGCCGTCAGGCGTTTCGTATGGATTCTTACCGATCGATGTAGCCGCGTCACTAGCGGTTAGCATGCCCTGCCTGAGATTTAACCACGCCTCCGACTTTTGTGGTGCATATTCTCTCTCGATCAACGCTTTCACATTCGGGTGCATTAATTATTTTACTCTCCAATTGTTTAAGCGTTAAACGAATATGCTTTTGGGAGTATACATCCTGTTTTTTCTTTTTGTCGTTCTTAGTTACCCGTTTTTTGGGAGTAAAATCAGACCCGTATTTCATTGCTGAAAACTGGGGTTTGTGTAAACTGACTTAGGTGAATAAAAAAAGGATTTCGCAGCGAGCTGCTCTGCTTGCTTTTTGTTTTTGGCAAATCCTTTCCCGATACATACACCGTCCACGATGACATCTATGTAAAATACCCCGTTACCATGATGACCTACGACATAATTTGGCAACGATAACCCATTTGTTTGGCAATATCTCATCAAGTGATCTTTATAATTATCATCTATCATTATAGAGTTCATGTTAACATATTCGGGGTTGTTGTATATTCTCAATATGAATTCACGGGCGTGAATGAGGCCTAGATCCATGTATATAGCGCCCACAAGAGCCTCAAACGCATCTTCTAAAATCTTAGGATTTTTATTCCATTCATTGCGCATACCCTTTTCATCCATGATAACCCAATTATTCAAACCTAATTTTGACGCTATAAAAGCGAGAGTCTCCCCCCTCACGAGTTTAGTTCGAGCTTTAGTTAAAAAGCCCTCTTGGCGATTTTCGTATTTATCGTATAAGAATTTAGTGATGACAAATCCGAGAACGGAGTCACCAATAAATTCCAAAGTTTCGAAAGAACCTGATAAATCTTCATTTTCTTTCAACGCTGATTTGTGTGTAAATGCTTTTTGGTACAAATCTATATTAGATATTTTTGTACCAACAAGGTGTTCGACGGAATCCTTATCAATGATCATTTATATTCTATTGTATTCTTTTTTTTAAGCCTTTACAGGTTCAACCTTGGTGTAATGAGGGCTGAGGTACTTCTGAAGGTTGAGGAAAGTTACCTGAACGTCGGCGGGGGGAGCGAGAAGATCCTTGAGCTTTTGGTCCAGGATGAGAACTCGACCGTTATCGGGATGCTTAAGGCCGTTCTCCTTAACGTATGTGTTAATAGCACGAGTTACGGTACTGCGAGAAACGAGTTGACCGTCGGGAAGACCGAGGAAATCACGGAGCTTATCAGAAACCTTCTGTTCACGGTTGAAACCGTTATTCTTAGCGCGGTTAGAAGACTTCTCACCGGTGGGATCGTCAAGCTTAGCCTTGATCTTACGAACGATCTTAGTGAGAGACTTGATGTCAGAGCGAATAGCGGCAATCTCAGCGAGGCAAGAATCACGAGTGCAAGCGGGGTCAGTAGACATTATACATTACATACTCATCACATCTTTAACTACCTTCAAAAAGATACACAGGATGTACATAATTTTATTTTATCTTTATATATTAATGGACGAGAGAAGTTATCCAATATCTACCATAAATACGTTTATGGAAGAGAACTTATTTTTTAAGGATGCTAAACTTAAGAAATATTTTATGAGAAACGAAAAACGGGATTTAGGAAAATTCAGGAATCGTTTACATAGCAACTTTAAGTCTAAGACGTTTGAAAAACAAATTTACGTATTGGTAACCGACAATATACGAGACATACTATTAGATACTATAGGTGAAATTTCGGAGACCATGAAAACCATGGGAGATCTGATCATTTCCGGTGGAGAAGCGTTCAATATGTATGTCGATTACAAGGATCGTATAATCACGAGTGATATTGATGCGAAGTTTGTACCCAGACTGCAACTTAACACAAAATATTTTGGAAGGTTGCAAGCGGTTAAACTGTTACTTTGGAATAAACTCGGTCAGATTGCGAAAAAACTAAATGCCAGAATTCATAAGAGGTTATCTTCTATAAGTAACAACAAGATTTTCAAATATCTCGGTTTAGGTTTTAATAAAAAGGGACCTTTCGTTACTCGAAGATATATATTAATCAAAAAGAAAAAGGGTGGTACCACAAATAAACCGAGTACAAGGAACGTTTTCATAGATGTTGAATTATTCGCGTTAGATTTAAACGTGCGATGTTTTTCCCCCGAAAAGGGTAGAATAGAAGATTTTATCGTGGGTGGTATTTTAGATATACCCTTTATGAGACCCAAGGAATTTGGGTATGATGTTGCTAAAACGAAGCGCAGAGGTATTCAATATAGAAATCCTATCACGAATAAGATAGTCAAAAATAAAAACGTATTCGTAGCGAGTAAAGAGTTTCTCATAGAGGATATTTATCTCATGCAAAAATTGCGCTTACGACCGGAGAAAAAGGAGAAGGATAGAAAACGTCTCGTAAAACTTGGTCAATTACTCGACAAGCGAGTAAAAAATTCCGACACTATGGATACTGTATTTAAACTGGTACGGTCTAAGCTCGCCAAAGTTAAGACTACGAGGAAACAGACAGGAACCGTCAGTATAAAACGTGCCATGAGCGTTAACCCCGACAAATATTCCAATTACACAACAGAACCATCTAAAGAGAGGTTATCAAAACAGATCGTACACGGGATGCGTGTGACACCACAAAATAACAAGATAAACGGGTATGAAAGAACATACGGAAACCAACAGTTTAATCTCAAAAATTATAAGTGGAAACCGGCACCTAATAACGCATACGTTAAAAATGAATTAACACACAGGCCAATTAATGCCCAAAAAATACCAGTCAATTTAAATACATCAGAAACATTGTACGGATTTAAACCAAGGCGTGATGGATGGGTGCCGAAGCCGCTACTCGAACGCGCCTCAAAAATACCATATATAGGTTTAAAGAGATGACACGTTAAAGGTATATAATGCTTTTTAACAAAATTACCAAGGCCGAAGATGGCTCCCGCCACGTACGAACTTTCACAGACGACAGGAAGCGTGTTTTCTTACAACTTGACGATGTGAAAATTCTCGAGACACGACCAGAGTTTGTATTCGAACTCGCAGACCGTACCCAGATAGACGCCATTCACGAGGAAAACATCAAAAACGCTGTCGAAAACTCAGAGGAGTGGTTCGGTAGGTCCCTAACCGAGTCTACCCTCAAGCGAGCGTATCTTAAGGATGACGTCATCGGTGCAGAAATTCTCGAAAACGCCAAGGTATTCAGTGATGCCAAGGAGGTCGTCGAGTATGACAGCATAGTCATCGACGACAAGCCTTGCTCTATCATCCTAGAGTATTCCGGACTTTGGTTTGCCAAGAAGACATTTGGACCGTCATGGAACATTGTTCAGGTGAAGTTGGCCCCAGAACCAACCCCTGACCCAGAACCCGAAACTGAAACATTCGATGAAACTTATCCAGAAGACTACATGTTTAAGGATGAATAAAAAAATTTGTAGACATTATATAAAGAACTATGTTTAAGAAGATTTCTCCACGTACGATTTTATTAGTGCTTCTCGTAATTTTTATTGTCACATGCGCATGTGGTACTACCATGGGTAAGAAATCTATGTACACTCGTCAGCGCGACTTCGCCCCCGTCGGTGGTGATACTGGTCCCAGCCCCGGCCTCGCCGCGGCCCCTTCTTCCGCTTGTGAAATGAAGGCCGGTACCGGTCTCGCCTCTTCACTGTTACCCAAGGAGGTGGCTTCCCAGGAGGACTTCGGGCAGTTCGCACCCGAGGATATTTTAGCCGGTCAGAATTTCCTCGAGCCTAGGAATCAGATCGGATTCCCCGAGAGCGTTGGTGGCGCCCTCCGCAACGCTAACCAACAGGTGCGCGCCGAGCCCCCCAATCCCAAGGATCCCTTTGTTTGGAACAACTCTACAATCGTTCCCGACACCATGATGCGCCCCTTAGTATAAATAACTTAAAGGTAATCTCATACATTACAGTATAAAATGTCTAATACAGATGAACTCTCCCAAAGCGTCTCTAAACTGGTCGAATTGAACAGGCAGATTAAAGAAGCTCGTTCAGATATTAAAATTCTCGCAGATGCAGAAAAAGCACTTAAGTCGCAAATCAAAAAGTCAATGATTGATAACGGTCTCGACGTCATTAACCTCAAGAAGGGAAAAATCACGGTCAAAAAGAGTGTGAGAAAGGGTGGCTTAAACAAGAACTCAGTCAAAGAAGGTCTCGGTGTTTTCTTTTCAGGAAACGAGCAACAAGCGGAAAGTGCCTTAAAGACTATCCTCGATAGTATACCAACAAAGGAAACGTCCACTCTCGCACTCACCGGTGTCAAGGAAACGAACTAAATGGTCTGGAATCAGTATGTTTATGAAGCTACGACAGGAAACGAAGTTGATTATAGTGATGATGAATATGAAAATGATCAATTGGAGCTAATGCACATTGATGATTGGCGTGATTTTTATAGCTCAGAACTTGACTATATGTGGGGTATTCTTCAACGATATATGTATGATGCGAATTATCCAGGACACATTATGCGATATGCGACATATGAGGATTTCGTCCGATTCTGCTATAGGTTTTCGGACGCCTAGTTAGATTTAAATATTTTAATACAGTAAATGATACCTACACTCTCTTTACCTAAGATGCCCGCCGTAACTTCACCCAAGGTTGCCGTACCCGCCGCTCTCTTCTTAGCTCTCAGCCCCGGTATGATTCTCAAAGCCGATGGTCGTAAGTTCTCCTTCAACAAGGTTGGCACTGACCGTGTTACCATCTTTTTCCACGCTCTCGTGTTCTTCTTGGTATACTCCCTCGTCGCCAAGGCTATGGGTATCGTCCTCACCAGGAACGATCTTCTCGTCGCCACGACTCTCTTCATGGCTCTCAGCCCCGGGTTACTTCTTACCATCCCTCCCGGCAAGTTCATGTCCGGTACAACCAGCCGCGCGGCTATCTTAACGCACACCGTCGTTTTCGCGGTCGTGTTCGCTCTTTTACGAAAGCAATTTCCTCAGTTCTATTAAGTGACTAGAGATGGAATATTTAGTTCTGGGCCCCGCATCAATGGGTATTTTTACCATGTTGGGTGCCTTAATTAATATAGAGGATGATTTGAAAAATATTAAGGAAATCTCTGGTTCATCAGCGGGTGCTATTTTAGGTGTATGCTTAGCATTAGAAATACCACTGTACGATGTACTCGACAAATTTTTAAAAGTAGATTTGAAAAAACATACCAAATACAATCTCAAATCGTTTATGAAAAATTACGGTTTAATAGATCTAGATCCTATAAGAGAAGTGTTAAAGGATGTTTTCGGTTGTGATCCAACATTCTCAGAACTGAAACGAAAATTACATATATCGACATATTGTTTAAACAGGGGGCGTACAGAGTATTTTTCTTCAGATTCACATCCCAGCATGAAGGTCATCGATGCTGTGTGTATGAGTATATCTATACCCATTCTAGCATCCAGTGTAAAGCTTAATGATATGATATACATGGACGGTGGTATAAAGGAGCGAGTGCCCATCACACCGTTTGAGGGTGAAGCCCCACACAAAATACTATGTTTAAAATTGAAGAGTCAGGATATATTCTTTGAGAAGATCGCGTCGTTCAGCAAGTTCGTAGAGACGTTCATGTCCTCTTTGTTAAACATACGAGCGGATATAAACTTGGATAAAATAGGAAAAGTCGTAGAAGTAGACACAGAAGATTACGATTTGTTTTCGTTTAAGATGTCGTTTGATGATAAGTTACGTTTATTCTTTTTAGCTTTTAAATAAACATCTTGTTATATTTTTTTATCAGAATATAACAATATGGATGCGTGTGATCCAGGTACTGAATCCGGGAATATCAGGAGATTGATTAAATTACACACAGGTGAAACGGTGAAATTGTCGAGAACCAAAGTGTGTGAAATCATGAAAGCGGCGAAAGAAAATCGTTCTCCTTTACCCCCTCTCGGTCTCACGAGAGATAAAAAGTACCTATTAGACGCTAAATCCCCCCTCACCCAGAGAGATTATGAGATACTGTTTAAGAGTACATCTAAACTCACCGATATAAAAAGAATCGCGAAAAAGTCTGGTTTAATTCAACTCGACAAAACCATCAGCGACTTAAAAGGTGCTATAGGGCGTCGCCTCAGGAGCATGAACGTCCGCGAACCCGTTTTGTTACACGGAAGGGCAACAGCCCAGCGTGTGTCCTCTGATAATAAGTTTTACAATTTAGAAAATAACGTAAACACGACGAGGAATGCAAACAATAACAATAACAATAACGGTGAACGCGCAAACATAAATAGTGCGCGCGTCGCATCAGGGGCTGTGAAAGAAGCTACCGAAAGCGCTACGCGCGAAAATAATAACAATAACCGTAACCGTAACCGTAACCGTAACCGTAACCGTACCGGAAATGGAAACCAGAAACCTAACGTAAATGTTGCTCCCCGTACAGCCCAATCCACAGGTGATCTCGCCAGAGATTTGGCGCGTTTACGTCACCAAAGGCGTTTACAATCAACCGGTGGAGGTGGGGGTGGGGGTGGTGGACGTATCGTCACTAACGGTATGGGTGGTAGACGTATCGTCACTAACGGTGGTGGTGGTTCATCATTTCTCCGAGGTGCGATGTCTACTAACAGAATAACCCGTAATACATCACAAAGTGACGCCGCGATTACACAGTTAGCAACCGAGCGTCGCGAGATGGCTCGTCGTATGAATTTAGCTCGCCAAGAAGCCGAGCGTTTAGCAAACAGGGCTGCGGAAAGTAAAAGCGCGAGCGCCAGAAATGAAGCAAGGTTAGCTAGGAATAGGTACGAGTCGTTACGAAAAAATATGAACGAGAAAGAGCGGGAAACTAAAGAACGAATTAATAAATTAGAAAACGAAAAGCGTAATACTGTGAGAAAACTCAACAATGCTTCCGAAAAAATAAATAACATTTCCGCTGCTAAAAACAATGCTACAACAAAATTAAACACCGCTACAAAAAAGAAAAACTTACTCGAAGGGAAGTATAAAGCTGCCCGAAACCAAATAAACGAAGAAAAAGGACTAGCCAATGAAGCTGTCCAGGCTGCGAAGGCTGCACAATTATCCAATAATCAAACCGCGATAAACGAAGCGAAGCGAGCCAAAGAAACGGCGAATGCAAAGGTTGTGGAACTCGAACAGCAATTTAATACTATGAGACAACAATTCAACACTTCCCAAAGAGAAGTCACAAATTTACAACAAAAAGCGACTAACGAGGCAACAAAGTTAAACACTGCCCAGAAAGAGGTCACGAATATGAAACAAAGGGCGAATAAAAAGCGTAGAAATATGTTCGAGACTCTTCTCAATAACTTCAACGTTCCTATGAATAAACGTGTGGAATATACGAAAAGATTTGAGCGAGGAAATCGTATAGGTGTGATAGCTAACGAACTAAAGGTTGAAGCCAAGAAAAAGAAAAACCTACTCGAAGGAAAGTACAAGGCTGCACGGGAACAAATGAACACAAACGCGGCCAATCGTAAAAAATTACAAGAGAATCTTAACCAGAGTAAGCAAAATGTTAACACAAAAATCATAGCTGCAGCGAGAGAGGCTGGTAATCAGGCTCGTCGAGCAGCTGAAAATCAAGCGCAACAAAATATTAATCGAATCCAAAAGAATGCCGCGAATGAAAAGCGTACCTTAGAAAATAGCATAACAAACGCGAAACGGGAAGCAAATGAACTCCGAAATAGTACGAACGCTAAAATAGCAACCGCGAAACAGGAAGCTGAAGCGGCTGGTCGGGAGGCGCAAAAGGCGAATAATACCGAAGAAATGAAAAAAGCTAATAACGCTAAGAGGAACGCTAACGCAAAGGTTGCCGCAATCGAACAAGAAGCTAAGGAAAAACGATTACGTATGCTCACCAAACTTTTGAATCAATACAAGGTCACTAACAGACAACCTTACATAAATAGATTTAACGGGGGAGAGCGTATAAGTGTAATAGCAGAAGAATTTAAAAAACAAGAAGCCACTAAAATTCAACAAAATAAGAATAACGCGTTACGGGAGCAGAGAGAAAAGAATGCCGAAGCCGTAAAACAAAAGGAAAAGCAGATTAGATTAAACACACTCAAAAAACTTAAGGCGCAAGGTCGACTCGTAGTTCATCCTAATAAAGGTGGGAACCACGAATCTTTTATAACGTTTCAACGTATAGTAGAGAACACTGAGAAGAAAGCTGAGACTAATGGTAACGTTTCGTCCAACGATTTAAAAACTTTACAAAATTTAATAAATAAGGCACGTGACAAAAAGACTTCCAACGCACGTACAAAATTAACGGAGGCCCAAGCTAAAGCTAACACGAATGCACAAGCCGCGGAGCAACGTATGGCGAACGAAAAAGCCAGTGCAGAGAAACGACTAACGAACCAGAAAGCCGCGTCCAATAAGGAAATGGCCGCTAGAAGAATTCAAAATGCGTTCCGCGCCAAGCAAGCTGCCGCGAAAGCCGAAGCCAACGCTAAGGCCAAGTCTAACGCAGAAGCCAAAGCCAAGTCTAACGCAGAAGCCAAAGCCAAGTCTAACGCAGAAGCCAAAGCCAAGTCTAACGCAGAAGCCAAAGCCAAGTCTAACGCAGAAGCCAGGGCTGCCGCTAATAAAGCCGCAAAATTAGCGACATTATTAAATAGTTACAAAAACTTAACCAACGATGAAAAGGTGGGATTCACACGAAATGCTCAAACCAAAAACTTAAATAGTATTAAGAGAAGTGTCATCGAACTTGTTCGAAAAAAGGCGGGTAATAGAAAACAACAAGCTAATGCAGCTGCTGAGACCAAGGCTGTAGCAAACAGACAACGAGCATTTAATAATTTGTTAAAGAAATATCCCACCGCCACAAATGACAATAAAACTGAAGCGAGAGCCAGGTTCAACCCTTCGTCACGCGATCAAAAGCCCGCGAATATTTCGGCTTTAAAGGCATTTTTAAACATTCGCATGAGAACCAGGAAAGAGGCTGAGGAAAAGAAAAAGCTGGCGAACAAGGCTGAAGCTGAGAAACGTGCCAGAAAAAAGCGTGAATTTTTAGATAGAAAAAAGCCGGTATACACGAACACGGGTTCGCCGGGACCCCAGAAAAAGATGCGGATAAACCCTATACCAAGAGATCGTAATAATCCCCTCTTTGAAAAAGTTACCACGGAAAATAAAAAACCGTTATTTAACGTCAACCCCGAAAAGTTTGGAAGATTTAAATCATTGGTTAGCCAAAAACAATTAGCATTTATAAATTCAACGAAACGAAAGAGTATAGAAGGTCAATTAAACCAAGCGTACAAGGAAAAAAGTCAAGAAAAATGGAATAAATCTGTGAAGGTATTAATCGATGCACAAAAAGAAAATAGAACATTAAGAAACGCTGCGGCCAAAAACAAAGTAAATAGTGCCTTAAAAGTAAGAAAAAATGCTATGTTACAAAATATAAAAAAATTAAATAAACCGGCACAGAACTCATTCGTGGGACGAATCCCGAAGGCGGATTCCGCAGGTCTGAATAATATACGGAAGGAAATAAACCAAGCTTTCCGATATAAACAGGAGCAAAATAAACGTAAATTATTACCTAAGGCGAAATCAAGTAATAATCTAAAAAAACCGTTCAATAAAATGAGTAATAAAGCCGGAAAACCTAACATAAGTCCGGGATTTATATCATATCGACTCGCACTTGAAGGCAGAGCGCGAGAACTAATTAAACAACAGGACAGGGAAGTTTTAAAAGTAAGGTCTTACGTTGGGAGTGAATGGCGAAAGAACATTAACAAAGCGAAAACCAGACTAGAACTTCAAAGTATTGATGTATCTTTAAGGGCTCGTGAAGATATAGTAAAACAACTTAACAATCTCCCCGACAAAATTAAAGAATCTAAAAAAGAAAAAATAAAAAAATTCCGTTCCTATATAGTACCATATGGGCGGGATGTTAATGTTAGTTTATTTAAAGATAAATTGGCTGAAATAACGGGTAATATCTCAAAAATGAGATAAAATCTGTAACCAAATTTAAAAATATTTTATAAACGAATAACTGGTTGTGTTCGTCTATAAAATAAAATTGTTACATTATAATATGACCAAGTTTACATCTCTTAATGAAAATATGAATGATCTTGTCAGAGGATATTTTATGAGGGATAGTGAGGGTGGTTATGCTCCCACCAACTACAAAGTTAACACGCGCGGTGGAGGTAACAATCTAATGAATAATTATTTAAAAGAGCAAAAAGCTATTAAAAATAAAAATAAAAAGACCCGCGGTGTTCGGGCGCTTCATAACTCTTCCAAAATGATCAAAAAATCTACTAAGAAGAAGTAAATCGGGTATAATCTAAAGGAGGTTTGGTGCCCGGTACCATCATATAGGTTTCGACAGTCGAAGCAGGTTGCACCGCGGCGAGGGCCCTCGCGATGGCCTCTTCGTCGGGATTGGGCTGCACCGCAGTACCGTCAATATCAGATTGGTCTGTATTCTGTAAGAACGCGACCGCATCCGCCGCCGCAGATGGGGAGGGGGAGAGATCAGGCTCTTCTTCTTTCTTCCCTGTCAGCATCACTATCGTGGCGATGAGTATGATCAAAGAAACAACTCCGACACCGATCTTTAAACCATGTTTTTGCATGAATGTTCGGCTATTATTATAACTCATTTGTTTATTATATAAAAATAAAAAAAACCTAAGTGGAATTTTTCTAAAAAATTTGTAAGATGTTTTTTATAAAAGATTCTCTGATAACAAAAATGATTCTTAAACAAGATGTTTCAAATTTTTTTAAGAAATATCTTACCCATGAAATGTCGAACAAAGAAGTCCAAACATGGTGTGAAGATAATGTAGGGGAACTTGCCTACGTGTACTATAAATATTACGGTGATGATCAATCCTGGGAGGAGGCTGAAAAACTCATGTTTTTTGTAGAATCGACGTATGGTCGTGATGATTTGTACACTATTATAGAGTCGTTCGTAACTTGTCAATAGTTAAAGAAAATAGTTATATAATGTATATGTCCACTTGTGTGTCGTGTACTGAAGATTTTAATAAGACAAATCATTTGAAAGTGACGTGCCCCTTTTGCGACTTTGATGCCTGTAAAACTTGTCTACAAACATACATTTTATCAACTAGTAAAGACCCTCACTGTATGAATTGTAGACATGAATTTAATCGAGAATTTGTAGATTCTTTTTGTACCAGAGCCTTCAGAAACAAAACGTATAAAACACACAGAGAGAATATCCTCTTTGAACGTGAGCAAGCGCGTTTACCCGAGACACAACCTTACGTAGAGAGAACTCTACAGATACGATCCTTAAGACGAAGCTATTCATGGCTCATGCAATTTCTAGAAACGGTGAAATTGTGTAGTACTGATAATATTATAATTAGTTGCAGACACTATCTCATACAATTATTACGCGAAGTGATACATGATGTAATTCTAGAAGCTAACGCGTTAAGTAGAACGGATCCAAACGTGTCGAGAGCTATGCCGGTGTACACACAAGCGTGTTTATCCGAAAACTGTAGAGGTTTTTTAGGGGATAATTACGTGTGTGGAATATGTAAAAAGGAATTTTGTGAAAAATGTCACGAAGAAAAGCATGAAGGTCACGTATGTGACCCAAACACGGTGAAGAGTATAAAATTACTAAAAAAAGATACGAAACCATGCCCGAAATGTAACACGATGATATATAAAATAGATGGATGTTCACAAATGTGGTGTACCGTGTGTCACACAACGTTTGATTTCAATACAGGAATGATAGAAACGGGAAGAATACACAATCCACATTATATAGAATATTTCAAAAGTAAAACGCGCGAACACGGCGACATTCCATGCGGAGGTCGTCCCAATTATCACGAATTAAGACGTAATAAGGCACCGGAATATATACTGAAAGCTTCATTACTCTTATCACATATAGATCGAGAAATGTTTTATAGATTTAATTTCACCTACACAGATCATAAATATATGAGAGTACGATACTTATTAAACGAGATGAGTAAAGAAGAATTCAAGTGTGAATTACAGCGCCGAGATAAGTATAATGACAAGGTGACAGATATTCAAGAAATATATAGAATGGTTTTAGATACATTAGGAGATGCGCTCAGACAATATATGGTAGATAATTCGAGAGTAGATGAAATAGTAAAGGATATCAAGGGAATTATCGAATATTATAACATGGTAGCTTTAAAAATAAGAAAAAGGTACGTGGCACGTATACCTCATAATATTAAAATAGAGGTTTAAATTAATGGGAACGTTCGTGGTAGTGATCGTAGTGATGGCCCTTTTGATTTACACTTTTATGTCGAAATATAAGAGTCCTAAAGTGCGTAAGGGGTTTATCACACACGAAGAATGTGATCACATCGTAGAAGTTTCCAAACCTAGATTATCTAGTTCAACGATAGGTGTCGATAAAAGTGCTGACAATACTATCAGAATAAGCCAAACGGCGTGGTTAGATTATGACGACGAAATAGTTCGTGATGTGTCAAAACGTTGCGCATCCTTATACGATAAAACACTCATCGAATGTGAATCGTTACAAACCCTAAAATACGTACCGGGTGGATTTTATTCACCGCACCAAGACGTTTTACCATTGAAAAATCCCAGACGACACACGTGTATAATAGCTCTTAACGATGGATACGTGGGTGGGGAAACAAACTTTCCGAATCTGAATAAAAAGTTTAAACTCGAAAAAGGTGACGTTTTATGCTTTGATACGTTAAACGGTATGGGGCGCATAACAAATCAAGCTCTCCACGGAGGTTTACCTGTTGAAAATGGGGAAAAATGGCTAGCAAATTTATGGATACATAAATATCCATATAGTATAACAAGATGATATCGTACGCTTTACTTTGTAAGCCTAACGCTATCATAACACCGACTAAAACAGTTGTCAACACACAAGAATGTAGAGTTATACAAATCAAACCATCTGAAGTTGAAGATGTGTTTCAATTTCAGATACTCGATGCACCACCCATAACTGTTAACCAAGAATATGATTAATTTCGTTCCCATACCTGTACAAAATCACCTTTAGTTTTATTAAATCCACAGGTCTTTAATTTACCGTAAAGTTTTTCGTAATCTACCCTATCTGGGTAATCTGTTTCGACTATGATCTTTTTTAATGGTTGTAAAGAAGGAGAAGAAGTAGATATATGATCTATCACTTGGGGTAAACATCCTTCACAATCCGCGACGATGGTGTTGAATTCTATGTCATATTTTCTCTGCAATTCATCATACGTCAAATTATCTATATCACATGTATCGTCGTTACAATCTACGGTGTATGTGGCGTAGTTATAGTCACCCTTAATTTTTTGTTTTGTGGGACCCACAGTTCCTACGAATACATGTGCGTTACCGTAATTACACCCCTCCAAATTACCTTTTAAAGCGTTAGTCACCTTAGTGTCGGGTTCGACGACAACGCAATCTCGTTCATCTTTTACGTTATCGAGTATTACCGCACTCACAGTTCCGTATCTAGCCCCTAATTCTAAAACTTTATCACCTTCACGAATATACTCCGCGACCATATCTTGTTCCTGCTTTTCCACAGTTAAATGAGGAATCACTTTCCCATTTTCGTCTTTGAATGTACGATAACCTGTTGAATAAAATATAAAAATGCACAAAAATAATAAAAATAAGAGTGGTGCATTCATCTGTTATAATGTGATATTAAAAAAATGGGTTTGTTAAATTGATTAATTTTCCATTATCTTTTGTTTTCATGAATATAACTTCGTCACATTCTCCACCCTTAATGATCATGACAGGTTCTCCACACTCTGTACCGGGTGTTTTATGTCGATCACATGCAAGTTTAGTTCTCGATGTAATATCCATGTTCTGGCTGTACCCTATAAAAGTTCTATCCACATTTCCATTCTTATCAATGGATTCTACCGTAGCCTTCACGGAATATGCACCGTAATCCCATGTATTTTTTGTATCAACGGGGGGTGGGGGGTGATCTAATACCGCACTTCGATGCACGATGCGTTTTTTTATATTTAGAATAGGAGAAATCAAGCTGTTTACTACCGCAAACATTTAATAATATGTTCGGGGATTTTTTAAGTTGATTTATGATCAGACTTGCCGGGAATCGAACCCGGAATACTGGATTAGAAGTCCAGAGTGATATCCGTTTCACTACAAGCCCACGATGCCTCCGACGAGACTCGAACTCGCGACCTTCGGCTTACAAAGCCGACGCTCTACCAACTAAGCTACAGAGGCATAAAAGCTCCCACCCGGATTCAAAGTCCGTGATGTTAACTGATTACGAATTATATTTTATTGACCATACTTTTCAACGATGTACGATTTAATTTCCTGGTTATTATCTCCATGGAGTTCAACTAATATATCTCCCCCATATTTAGCTACCATCCTACGACGGTTTCGTTCATGTTGCCCGGCGACATCATCCTTATTTTGACCGAGATATGGAACTGCGTAATCATTTTCACACATCCATTGGTTTATGTTGGTCCAGTTATCATCTTCACAAATCCAGACTTCCCCGAGAACTCGGCCGTATTTATCCCTCGGGTCGGCTTCCGAGCATCGAAGCTCTATGTCGATATCATCCTTTTCCGAGGCCACGGCTTTCATACACCATTGTTTGAGTACCTTTTTAGCCTGTTTGCCAAAAACCTTTTCAACTTTATCGGAAGTTCTTGATTCGGGTGTGTCAATTCCCATGAGGCGAATGCGTTGTTTGGTACACACATCAAAACCTAGGTCAATAGCTACGTCGATGGTGTCTCCATCGATGATACGACCAATGGAAGATACGCGGTACGTGAAGGGGCAACGTTCGGACTTATACGAAGACATATTGATTTAATTAGTACACAAAACTTTAATTACTATAATGTTGCTTTCCTATGAGTTGTTTAGTGGATTTATGTAATATAGATGCATTCGTGCATAGAACTTTGACAAGATCGATTTTTTGCTCTTCAGAGAGATCAGCAAAATGTTCGTTAACATCGGTTCGCGCTTTCAGAAGAAATTCCAAAGCCGTGTCATAATCATCCTCGATGATTCTTTCCCACGAAGCTTCGATGATATATTTTCCAGACATAACCAACTTAAAAAACTTGGTTTAATATAGAATATGGTAGTGTGTGTATATTCTTGTAACGACGTGTACAAGTATAAATTGGCAAAAACGCGCGAAAATGTTTTGAACGGTTTATACGAAAAACCTTTTGTGGAAAAACCTAAAAAAAAGTTTGACAATCCTCGACTTAGGCTTAGATTTCGAGAAGCGATCAAGGAAGCACATGAAATTTGTGATTCGACAAAGAATTCATATGAATGTGAGTTAGCATGGCACGAGGTTGACGAATTAGATGATGCCATGATGCGTCAAGGTCTTAAAGACTAGGACATAAATTTAGAAATGGATATAGAAAAGATAGTAGATGAAATTTTTACAACACTAGGTCCGGGGTACAGTGAACGAGTGTATCACACGGCTGTTGAGGTAATGTTACGAGAACACCACGTTCCATATGAATCGGAGCGCAATATTCAAATACCGTTCAAAGGGCACATCATCGGATACCTGCGAGCTGACATTATTATAGATAATTCTATAGTTCTAGAGTTTAAAACGATAAAAACGCTCAATGATGCGGTGGAACTTCAAGGTTTAAATTACCTCAAACTCACGGGGTTGAAAACAGCGTACCTGATAAATTTTCCACCGTTTCGTGGTGCTCGGGTGGAAGTTAAAAAAATTTGCATAGAAAACGATGATAAAGAAAAGATACCATAGTTTACCATGGAATCTACAATCTCAAAGCGAGGACCTCTAGTCGTGGAATATAGCGGTCGATTATTCATAGAACACTGTTACATCATAACTGAAAAAAATATTGAAAACATGTTGGAAAAAATCAAAGATATACCGTACACACAGTTGCAGCAAACTACCGAAACTTCTTTTGAAATAAAAACTTAATTACCAAGGAATATTTTGTGGATTAAATCTACATGAATTTTTTAAAAAAATTACAAAGTCATTTAAATCTTTTTCTGTCTGTACTACATTCAAAACTTGTTCTACAAACAGATTATACCTATGATGATTACCGTCGTGTACCAACCTATTTTCGCGCAATTCTAATTTATGTTTACCTAAATTTGTAGGCATGAGAATCAAATTATTACTCGAATTCATATCGTAATTAAATTTTTTAACGGTCGGGTGTGCCCTAAATTGTCTAGGAATCACGTGATGATCTTCCACCAAACCTTTGAGATTCCGTCGTGTCTTGAAAAACTCCCTCGACACGGATCTATATCTCATACTATACTAAATCATTTTTACATACATGATCGTGTATGTAAAAATGATCCCAACGGGGCTCGAACCCGCGACCTTGGCGTGCCTCATGTGAATACAATTTCACTGTGTATACTTAGTATAAGCACCACGCTCTAACCAACTGAGCTATAAGATCATGGGTCATACAATGTGATCGTAAAACGACCCTTGCGTACAACCGTCGGCTCAACGAAGAGTCGAGCTATCTTATCCTTTCCTCGTGACGTACCTTTAAGTTCTTTTGTAGTTTTGTCCAATGTAGCTTCTGATCTAAAAACCTCGGTATTACTCGTGTATTGTTCAACTCCATTCTTCGTGATCACCGTGATGTTATTAGGTGGTGATATCTGTGCACCTATAAAATCTGGATGCCTGTACATCCGTCTGAACATCACGCGCAAGATATATAACGCGGGTATTTTTATTGGGGAACGTCCTCGTTCAAAAAGGTGGTTGACGCTTCCGAATCAGCTGTATCTTCTTCATCCGCCGCTCCGGCTACGGAGCCGAAAGCGTTGTTTTGACCCCATATAGAGTAGTTTTGGGGAGGGTTCCAGTCGGCCATCACCTCTTCACGAACCGCCTGCCAATACAGAATCTCGTTGATTTTGTCGATGTGGTATTGAATTTGTTGGGTGTAATTGTTCACGTTCATATTATATTGTAGGTATAAATTCCCACTTAAGAGTCGCACAAATACGTTTCCAGATAACGTCTTGTTGATGAAGCTTCTCTTTGGATTTTAGCAAAGGAAAGTATTGAAGATAAGAATCTTCGGAGAGAAGTTCACAGAATTTATACAAAACGAAAGAGTAACTTAGGAAGTTTTTGCGTTCTGCCGGACAATTGTCGTCAAAAGGTTTTTGGATTTCTTTAAACATTAACCGTAATCTTTCTTCAATCTCTATAGGCATTTTTGGTGGTCTGATTCCACTCAGTATATTTGTGATAAAAGGTACGTGTTCATAGTACTTATTAAGCTTAAGTTTCTTGAGAAGTGATCGGACGCGCGCGTGAGTAATTTCGGACAGTGACTTAATTTTTATCTTTTTAAACTCATTCCTCAGTTCTTGTAAAACTTCTGGGGGGATGGTCGTCATCTCTTGTGCTTGGAATTGTGATAGCCATTCGTTAAAGTGATTATCTCGTTTATACGAATAGTTAATAATTTTTTCAGAAGTTTCTTGTTCTTCCTTGTATGTCAGTTCTTCGCTTAACAAAACATCCAGGACCGTACCACATCCGTCACACACCAAATCTGCAGAATCTGAAAAATGAAACAAATTACTCGTCTCACAGTTCGGACATCGATCTACCATTTTTTCAATCGGTCGATCTATGTTTATTTTTTCTACGTCGATGAGATAGTCTACAAAAATATCCTTTTTACGCGCACCCGCTGTCTCTTTACAGTTGAATACGTTATTAGTGTGGGTCGTTTGTGTAGTTTCATCTGTATAGTCTTTCATGTAAGGTAAACATTTTGATATATAATACGACATTTCGGCCTCGTATTCAGATTTATTTTCAGGATCACTCTTAATTTTCTCCATCCATTCATTCATTCGTTTGTTATACCGGCTTAAAAAATTACCTTCCATTACATTAATGAATATTCTACATAAGTTTTTAATTAACGTAATTTATTATTTTAAAGTGGTCACAAAAATTTTATCTAACAAACATGATTACAAAATTCAAACTAAGTGTATTGAGTATTATGTTGATCACGATAAATCCAAAAAAACAGATGATCCATTTTGGAAAAAAGAAATAAAATATTCAACTAAGAAAAGTACAAATTATTATACGGACGTGGATGCGGATTTCAATATCCCCAATCCTCCAGAATGTGTTATCCGTATGATAATTCGAGTTAAGTTCTGGTACAATAATAAAAGTTATAAGTATATCACGTACGATAATAATCACACGTGGCCACCACAAAAACGAGCCGGTATGATATTTAATTTACCACTGTCTTCGGCCGTTTTATTAGATGAGGGGGACAAACCTGTAAAAGATCTGTTATCTAAAATATCCCGGTACGCGGGACCTTTTAGTGACTTTTACAACGAAAAAATAGAAATAAAAGATATGTTTTGGTATGACGATTCAACCTACGAAAAGTTTCCTAAAATCAAGATAAAGAATATCGTAGGAATGAACAAGACTATCGATGTAAAGACTGGGTACATCAGTGATCTTCATCTACCTTAGTAGCTAAATAAAACTTAAGTTCACCCAAATTTGCTACGTTGTATTTCAATATCAAAAACCTATTCTGTTCCTCTTGCATTATTTGTACCGTCGCACACATACTCGTCGCTTTCGTAAATATATTCATATATCTAAGAGAATATACACCCGTTAACTTGGAACATTCGTCGTTACATTCTATCGAGGTTTCTTGATTAGCAAAGTCTCCGTGACACGTTAACGTGATATATTTCCCCTCCCGTGTAATCTGTATTTCACTTCCTATGTTCGACATATCCCTGCAAATACGCTGAAAATCAACTGAAGGCATCGGCGTGGTGATCGTCATATTCGTTTCTGGAACTTCAATCTGGTTTTCGTTAATATCCAATAATTTAAGTGCAAACTTAGTATTGGTTTTTTTATTCTCGTTATGAATCTCGATGTTCATATATTCTTTAGAGCTTATGCTTATGACGAGAACGTCGTTACTTGTGATAGTTTTTAACAACTTAAACATATTAGTAACATTCACACCAGTTTCTAATTGCTGAGGGCAATCATATTCTTCAAAGTTTTCTGATGATAAATACATATCAACCAACGATGATCGAGCTGTATCGAGCGTTACTATATATATACCATCGGGCTTAAAGTATATGTTAACATCGTTAAGAATATCTTTTAACACTTCAAATGTAGACTTAATAGCTGCGGCTTGCACCGTTACTAACTTCATACTCGATAAATTACTGTTTATTTCTTTATACCTGTATAAGCGTCCGATACAGTTTGATTAATTTTATCTTCGAGTTCCTTTGTCATGGGAGGTTGTAAAGTTCGACCATAGTCTTCCAAACCAAACATATCCTGGTTAGATTCTCCATCTAAAGTCGTCATCACACAATTACCGAAATCACAAGATTCAAGTTCCTTAGCTGGCAATAGACTTTCGAGCCAATTTTTTATCTCATTCCCTACCAAAATTTTTCCATTTTTTGTGAGCATCGTCGGGACTCTTGTAATCTTATTTTTGTACTGTGGGGGGATACCCATGACATTTATATTGTGGTACTGTACCAACCTCTTGAGTTGGGCGTTACTGTTAACATATTCGATGATATCCAAACTATGATTACACTTTGGACTAAAAATCAACAACGACATGTTATATTTTTATCGATTACTTTTTTTTTAAATTATTTACACAGTTTTTTTATAAGTTATATTAAATGATAGTAGTACTGTTACTGGTAGTAATCATATGTATCATAGCACTTTCATCCAGGAAAGAAAACTTCAACTGTTCTGGGTACAAAAAACCGGTTGGGGCCGTCACCTTCGATGATATTGGTATGGATATGAAAAAATACAAAGAACAAGAAGATGCTATAGATATAACTCCTGATCTCATGGAAAAGATGATTTTGGCCACGAACAAGTACATAAAAGAAAAGACTGACATGTGCACCTACATCATAGAAACTACGCGAATAAAAAAATTTAAGAGTTTAACGAGTAGTCACGTGCTGTATAAATGTATGTTCATGGTAGCAAAACAAGAAGGTTTCTCATTCGGTTTCTCGATAACAGCCGAAATAATAGTAAACGGTGATGATGTAATAGTACACGCCGTTCAGAGCAAACCGATAGATATAAAGCCACCCGCAAATGTATCACCTTATTTAAATGACGTTCCAGTTATGGAACACGTCCCTTTTAACGAGATTCGTAAAAGTGAGTTAGAATCCATTAAATATTAGTCGACGTTTAATGTAATGATCAGCGTCGATGAAATTTCACGTATTAGGGAAAAGAGAACGCGATTCAGAAAGGAGTTATACACTAAAATCTACGAACAAGTGTCGCGTAAGATAAGAAATACCGTCGACGTTGGTGGAAATACTGTCGTGGTACTAATTCCAGCGTTTGTACTAGGATTTCCTAGTTTTGATAGATATAAAGCTACGTCGTATATCATACGACAACTCGGGATAGGGGGGTTTAATGTGGAGATACTCACAGATTTCTTACTTTCTATCTCATGGGCAACTCGAAAAACTAGTGAACGTAAAAAAGAGGTCACGCACGATGATACAGATTTCCCTACACTCATAAATTTGAAAAAGGCTGCGAACAGATACAGGGGAAATGCGGGAAACAGGAAATAATAAAAACAAGGGATATCGTATATGGATAACTTAAACATCTTAGTTGAAGCCAAGCGCGAATACTTAGAGCAACTGTCTATATTAATGTGTCCTCCCATGATCGACGTTTTCGTTGAAATGCACGATGAAGCACATAAACTTTCAAAAGGACGTAAGGTTTTACAAATGTTTCAAAAACTTCTCAAGGATGTCCCGGAATGGAATGAGACTATGGCTAAAGATCACACAGATAACATAGCCAATAGGTGCGCGTGGTTTAAGGATCTCGTCGCAGCTGTTTTCGTAAGTTCTGTAAAGATTTTATCCGCGGTAAGGCTTAACAAGGATAATAAGAAATTATCCGTAAAATTACCGACAAATGAAGTTTTTATTCATTCATGTTATAAAAATATCGCGAAGGATCTGTACAAAGATCCATACATTTTTACCGAAACCCAATCTGATCACAGTAGAAACGATAAACTATATGATCGTTTCAGTTACTGTATAGAAACAACTGTTAAGGAGTTGATACCCATTCAACAGATTTTGCAAACGTATATGACCACCACCGACGATATGATAGACCCCCAAGATACTGATCTCACTGAAGATAATGTGGATGAGTACGGAGGTGAAAATCAGGAGATGGGTGAAGATGTACCCACGGAAGGTCAAGGAGAAGAGCCTATGGGTGGAGAGCCTATGGGCGGAGAGCCTATGGGCGGAGAGCCTATGGGCGAAGAGCCTATGGGTGAAGAGCCTATGGGTGAAGAGCCTATGGGTGAAGAGCCTATGGCACCGGAACAGCCCCAACAAAGTAATCCGTTCCAACATGAGTTCAGGACAATAAAATCTGGACGCCGCCAACCTCAACCTCAAGCTCAACCTCAACAGGGATACGAAAGTGAAGATCTTTTTCCAGACGCCCCCGACAATAGAATAAAAAAACCTATGTATTAATTATATAGACATGGACGAATACCTCCGAGATCCGGCTTCCGCCAGTCTTATAGCAGGTGCTATAACGGCTGGTTATATACACTCCAAGGCGAAACTTAATAATGAAGGTGACCTCGAAACGAGCGCGTACGCCAAGCCGGCCGCTCTCGTTATGATTTTAGTTTATTTCATAGTTTCTAACGGTATAGGACACCGTGAAGTTATATCAACTGATCCCTTTTGATTCGCTTAAAGAAATAATACACATATAATACACAAGATGACATCTGTTACCGCTTTCAACGACATGATGGGACAATTTCTCACCGAGCTTCATAAAACCTTCCCCGAAGAGAGGGGTGTTAAGAAGTACATCGCAGCTTTCGAAATGATGCGTTCCACTAACGGTAAGCTTATCGTTACGGGATTCATGGATAGTGTTTCTCCGCACATTGAAAAAGTTAATTCGAGAGACGAGTCGTTCTTCCTTGAAAACGCTAATGATATGGAATTTCTTAAGGACGTGAACCTTCAGAATCTTTGGCCAAAGGCTTCCGAGGGTACTCGTAATGCTATTTGGCAATACATTCAGACCATGTTTATGTTAGGTACTACAATCACATCAATTCCACCCGAAACGCTCAGCATGATCGAGAATGTCGCTAAACAGTGTGCGGATAAGATGGAAAATGACGGAGATGAACTTGACGAGAATCAGCTCATGAAGTCCATGCAGGGTCTCCTTGGTGGAATGTTGAAAAAATAAAAGTTTTATATATTAAATGGTATCCTTGTTTAATGATCCGAAACAATTAATTAGGGAGGATAAAATTTTAGACTTTTGGCCTACAAAAAACCAGATGTCAGCAGAACGTATAAACTCTACCGCGCGATTCATAGTTTATGCGACATGCATAGTTTATCTTATTCGCCGAGACCAGAGAATCTTAATACTCGGCCTCACTGGTTTGAGTGTTTTATACGTAATGGAAAAAAGTAACATGATAAAAGAACTTTATGTAACGGATTCTACAGGAGATACCATGTGTCAATTACCCACAAAAGATAACCCCATGGGAAATCTTCTTATGTCAGATTACACCGATAACCCCGGTAGATTGCCAGCGTGTGATTATACCACAGTAAAAGATAGAGTTGATAAAAAGATGCTAGATAAAATACCGTACGGTCCCCAAAAATCCAGATCCCCGTGGCCGGAACAACAACGAAACGCCCTCGCGCGACAATTTGTCACCCAACCCGTTACAGATATACCAGGTGACCAAACCGCATTCGCTGAATGGTTATACGGTGCAAAGCAAGGTCCTTTGTGTCGTACGGATAGTAGATATTGTGACCCCGACTCCCGAGGTGTTCAATTAGAAGCCTTTGGCGGATTACAACCTAACGGTGATAAGCGTAGTGGTATGACTAGGGGATCTTCGTATCCTTGATGACTTAGATAATATTCTCATGTAATAGTAAAATGGCCTACCAACTCCAACCAGGAATGAAAATCGTAGAAAATCCAGTGAAGCCTCCTGTTTGTGCGACTGAAGAAGTGTTCGTCTATCCCCAGCCCAGCACATTAAATTATGGTTCCAGCCGCCCAAATACAATGCTTTACGGCACCTCCCCCTACATGGCGGGTAAAGGTGCCCCCGCTCAGTACATCGAAACGAGTGATCGTTTGCGTCCCCAATCAACGAGTCAATTTAACAAGATTCTGGCTCGTACATACGAACAAAACCTATTCCCTCTTCAAGATGTACAATGCAAACTTCCCCTTGAAACTCAGAGGTACGAACCCACGAGTACGCGCGCGGAAGTTCAGAACAGTGTGTTTAGTCGAAGATACCTTCAATAAAAATCTCACCAAAAAGTAAGAATGGCTGATCCCGTTTCTATAGCTGCTATAGCCGGTTTGGCATATTTAGGAAAACGTTTCAGTGATAAGAAAGAATCTGACATCAGAATCCAGAACGAAATGGAAGAGGATACTGAAATTTTCACCCCAGAAGTCCCCAACGAAATACCATTGGATGATAGTCTCGACAGAATACCCCAGAGGAAATTGGAAACAAGTAACTTTTCGGATATTGTACCCCAAACACGATCGAGTGGTGGCGAACTCCTTGAAATGCGAAGCCGTATGTTTGACAACGGTCGAATGAATAATCTTTCTCCTATCGAAAAACAACTCGTGGGTCCAGGTTTAGGTGTGGGTCCCGAAGTTCCCGCATACGGTGGACAACATCAACTTTTCCGTGTAAACCCTGAAAATGTTGGAGCGTATCGTCTCACAACTTTACCCGGTCGAAGTGGTCCTGCGTTTGATGTAAGTGGTGGTCGTCGCGGTCAATCCGGTGATGTCGCTCAGAACAGGCCCGAAAAAACTGCTTACTTATTTGAGCGTCGCCCCATGCAAGCGGGTAGGGCTCAAGGTATGACAGGTGTAACTGTGCGATCCGAGCACGAACACACAAAACGTTTAACCAATAGGTCACAGACCGGTGCTCGAACGGATAATTTAGGATTTAACGGAGCTAAGCGTATAATATCCGGTACTACACTCCCACAAGACCCAACCCGTAACAAGAAGGATGGTAATATAGAGCAGTACGGCTACAATAACAACCCCGCACCCAGTATTCATAAGTTTGCTCACGGTTACGTAAATTCTCCTGCTACTAAGATAGGTGAAAAGCGTACATATGGATCTGGGTATACCGCCGAGGAGCTATTTGCACATGGTTTCCGACCTGACGATCGCCGAGGTAAACCAAATCGTATGGGTAATGCTGGAAGAATGAATGTTCGTGCCGGACCTCTTAACCAGGGTGGTATGCCGACGGTAGCCAGGACCGATCAATCGCGAATCGATGGTCGTGTTAACTCAGCCGATGGTGCATGGACACAGCAGTACACCAATAATGCCTACCATAATTTCAACGCATTCAAGGGTCAATACAACCCCAACGCGAGCAACGCCAGTCTCGGTATAGCGAAAAAGCAACTCAGCGCCAACCCCGTAACACAGAATTACTTTTAATTAGCAAAAATTGTAGAATAACACCCATTAAAATATTATCCCTATATTTTAATGAGCGTATACACGTTAGATATAGATAGTAGTGAACGAGATCCTGTATCGTACCCGAATCCAGGAGACTACGTTGTCGAATTACGCCACCCGATTTATGATGTAAAAAAATTGTCGATAGTTTCTGCTCGTATCCATGCGAGTCAATTGCTTATTAATGATAATAACAACACGTTTTCAGTTAACGGGAAAACTATATCGTTACCTAACGAAAATTATAGTGGAAATGAAATAGCGACCGAACTATTATCTAAATTTCAGGCTGCCAACAACCCGGTTGGTTCGGTACCTATTTCAAGTGTAACGTACGATAAGAGTAAAAACGATTTAACATTTGGGGGTACGGGTGCATTTACATTCGAGTTTTACGGTGGAGAAAATGGATATCATACAGACGTCGCCGTAGACGGAAAAACGACACCGCACGATATATTAGGTCTCTCCGCGAGTAACGTAACATCCGTGAATAACACTCTCACCACCGGAAGTATTAATTTACAGGGGCCAGATGCACTCATACTAAAGATAAGTAGCGGTGCAGAAGAACTAAATAAAACGGTGTATTCAGATACACCCTTTTATACAGGAAGAATTCTTATGTGTGGGGACGTTATTAACTATTCGGGTTCCGATGATGCAGTAGAGCATAATTTTGACACGGGGGCGCAAAACATATCAAAATTACGTATACAGTTCTTTTACAGTAGTAATAATCGTTTAATTCCATACAATTTTAGAAACGCGAATCATATATTGAAACTAAACATAGAATGTAGTACGGATAAACTACAGAATGTACCTAAGGTTGATAAGAAGTTTGAATTACCGCCACCAATTCGTATACCCAGTATTGAGGATCCGAGCAGGTGGAATGGTATGATATATATTTTTGCTATAATCGCTGCGGGTATATTCTTTATATTCGTCGCTAAACCCAAAAAACTTAGCGAGTGACAGCGTATGTGGGGGCATTGGGCTTCTTGACGCGGGAAGAAAGCCTGGAGATGACCATGTAAACGATAACGGAGAGGAGAGTGGTGAAGAGCGCGGTGAGCGCGTAGTTCATACCACCGTTCTTCTGGACGCGGACGACCTGGTGGATGGACCAGCGGACGACATCCATCCAAGAGAGTGCGGCGGCGAAGGAGAAACCGGCGACGACGGCGTTAAGAGACTGGGTCTCAAGCTCGCGAGAAATAGCTAAAAGCATATCGGCGGGTACTGGGGAAGACATTTTATAATATATCGAGATTTTATTCTGGCAGAAGATCTTCTACAAACGCTAATTTTTTATACTGCGTTTTTTCATAACCCCTGATATTTTTATCCTCTTCTGTGTCAGTGCTAGACCCAGAATCCGTATCGGAATCAGAACTTTCATCTCTGATTTTAAAAGATTTTATCTTTTTATTAGAATTCTTCCATCCCCGTGGAGGAGAGGTGTTCATTACTATCAATAGCATTTTTTATCATTTTTTCTGACGGATTGGTTGGTTCCCAACTTTCCCATGCGTCATACGCTTCGTTTACAGACTTAAATATTTCAACGTCTCCTGAGTAAGGTTCAAACGGTGGTTCATCTTCTTCATCAACCGTTTCGATTTCTTCTTCATCAGATTCTTCTTCCTCATAAATTTCTGGAAAGTACGACCCAATTTGTTTACCGACTGTGTTCATGGCACAGTATTTCATGCAATATTCCATATCCTTGGAAAGTATAACATCTCGTCCACACGCTTTCGCGTATTGTCCTGATAACACGACAGCATTTTCAAAAACTGGTGTTACTATATCAATTGCCGATTTCGCCACTGTTGAAGAGAAGTCGTGCGCTTCCATCGGTAAGCTGTAATATGTTATTACTGAGCGCATAAACTCTAAGCTCTCTTTCGTACGTCGTATCATTATTCAATTTTAACGTTATGTGTTGATCTTTGATCAAACTGAAATTTTTTTGACCCGTAGGATACCATCTTTCGGGTTCGAGTGCAAAACTATACGAATAAAATCTCCTGAATAACTGTGTCCTGGAATGATGTATTCCACTCTGGACCGCGCGCAAATTGATCACGTCACCTGATTGCTCGTCTAATATGACTTCCCTGTCGAGTTCCATCTCTAGAGTGACCAAATTTTCGTAATTGATATATTTCCGATTTGATCCAGTGGGAGGGTATATCTGCGACGAGTGATCATAATTAAACGGTGTTATGCCATCACCTTTTCTGGCGATCACAAAATATAACTCTTTCACCGGATTTATGAACTCCATCCTAAATTTCATAGAATCGTATCCATCCTGTGCCGATATGGGTATTTGAAATGAAGCACTCTGAAGCTGTGTGATTATATAATCTGTTTTAACAGCTTCAAGTTTAACTTTTTCGGGTTCATTTAATTGTACGATTTCAGTGTACAAGGAAATATCGTTTATGGTAGCTTTAGATGGGTCAAAATATGGTTCGAGTATGTTTATTGTACCGCCCATCCCCGAATGACTAGTACAGAAATAATAGATCGTATCAGGTGCATTATCTGGGACAACGTATGTTCTCACGGAAGCATTTTCCGTAACACCATCACTCGCACCTAATATGGAACCACTATCAATAAATCCCTGTGCTGTTCGACCATCTACTAACGTGGACAGTTCAAAGGGATGCCCCGCCGCAGATGAATAATCAAATATATACGTATTACCCCGTTGAAGTGTAAGTGAAGGTTGAGGATTCGCGTTTATATAATACGGACCCCCAGGTGCTGTAACAGTGAACGTAGTATTATCACTAGATCTCGTCGTTGCATTTGTCATAGAAGACCATCTGTATAAACAGTCTTTCTTTTCACTCAACTTAATCTCTATTTCACATTCCTGGTGTTTTAAGGCACATAAAGGTAACGCCAATTCCGTATTATTGTGAAAATAAAACGGAATATCTACGATAAATTTTTGGGGTGTAGTGGCTTTATCCAAATATCCATCGATGGATGCATCACTGACAGTTTTACCAGAACTCTCTTCGGGTGATTTACCTATGAGTTTTGATAAATTGTTTTGCTTCGTTTGAGTCAAATACTGCTCCGAATAAATCTGTAACCAATCTCGTGGCACTCTTTGAATTAATTGACCGCCTATGATTAAATCAATATATTCTATAATAGCGTGTCCTATGGATTCATTGTATTTTTGATACGCGCCGTCGTGTAAAAGATCCGATAACTCAATATGTAAACGCACACCCTTTATGAGATCCCCACAATTTACGGGAATAGTACACTTTAACGTACTTTCATAGTCTTGTTTACCGTGAAGTTCGTGCTTTACATCAAACATAGCAAAATTAGAATGTTTCCTGAAACTTCTTAAAAAATGGGAATAGTCTGGGTTATCCGTAAAAAAGGCATCCTGTGATCCTTTTGTTGCAAGCTGAACACGACCAGCCATTACTAATATTATACGTTAAAATTTTAAACCAACTAAACCGCTGGCCACATGAAGAACATTGTAATTTAATGCGTACACTGAAACATTTATGTCACGCGTAGTTGATGTTTCTTCCAATTCTATATCAATTTTCTTATGTATTATACGACTCATGTTTAATTGCCCGGATGGATAGTGTTGTTCTGGTTTTAAAGAGAATGAATATGAATAAAACTCAAACGCGGGGTCCGGGCATCCTGTATGGTGTCGAAGAGATTGTTCATACGCCAGATATTGCCCACTTTGATCGAAAACAGTTTCACCGTTACATACGAATTTTACATTTTTTATTAATCTGTGATCAGAACGTTTACCTGGTAAAAGTGTCGTGAATTCTTGGTCGGATGATGAGATGTTAAGTAGACGGTCTTCACTGCCTCCCGAAGTGCCCGACAGTGAGTACACCCGTGTGTGGCCAGAGCCGGTCTCGAAATTGCCGATCACCACACGTGTACCGTCCGAAGACATCGACACCGACCACCCGGACTTGTCGTCCGCAGCCTTGCCGTCTATATCAGAGCCCGCCTGGGTCCATGATACGTTGTTCCATTCGTACACGCGCACGTGTCCAGAGTCAACACCGTTGGCGCCGTCATTACGGGAAGCGCCTATCGCCACGCGTGTGCCGTCCGAGGACATCGACACCGCACCGGATAGGTTATACGCATCCTCTCCGGCGATATCAAAGCCCATCTGGATCCATGTTACGCTGTTCCATTCGTACACGCGCACGTGACCGGAGACGGAGCCGTTGTCGTCGTTGTAGTTAGCTCCTATCGCCACGCGCGTGCCGTCTGAAGACATCGATACATGATTCCCAGACTGATCGTTCGCAGCCTCGCCGTCTATATCCTGACCCACCTGGGTCCATGATACGTTGTTCCATTTGTACACGCGCACGTGGCCGGATGCGTCCGAGGAGCCGTCGTTACCTGTCGCGCCTATCGCCACATGCGTTCCGTCCCGGGACATCGATAATCCCTCGGCGAGTCCAGAATAGTCATACGCAGCCTCGCCATCGATGTCTAAGCCCAACTGGGTCCATGTTCCGGCGTTGTCATAGAACACCCGCACATGGCCGGCGGCGCCGTTGTTGTAGAGAGCGCCTATCGCCACGCGCGTGCCGTCTGAAGACATCGATACGGAGGACCCTGACCTGTCACCGGAGCTACCACCGAGAGGATCGCCTGCCTCACCGTCAATATCGGCACCCACCTGCGTCCATGTTCCGGCGTTGTCATAGAACACCCGCACGTGGCCGGCGTAAGAGCCGTTGCCGTCGTTAGCCCAAGCGCCGATCGCCACACGCGAGCCGTCTGAAGACATCGAGACTGAGTACCCGGACTGGTCGCCCGCAGCCTCGCCGTCTATATCAGAGCCCACCTGGGTCCATGATACGTTGTTCCATTCGTACACGCGCACGTGTCCAGAGTCAACACCGTTGGCGCCGTCGTTCGCGTAAGCGCCGATCGCTATGCGGGTGCCGTCTGCGGATATAGATACCGCCCTCCCGGACCTGTCATCCGCGGCCTCACCGTCAATGAC
>Ga0257106_1000038_pt1 | contig 70878 bp, 56 predicted proteins | sample LP_taG_3_FD_190177 | JGI IMG/M metagenome (GOLD analysis project Ga0257106, IMG submission 190177) | Marine microbial communities from Northeast Subartic Pacific Ocean, Canada - LP_J_2011_P26_10m | ecosystem: Environmental > Aquatic > Marine > Oceanic | place: Canada: Northeast Subartic Pacific...
TCATCACGTTTTCCGGCTGTAAATCCCTAAAACACACGTTCCTCGCGTGCACGTGCGCCACCGCATCGCACAGCTGTCGCATCAGCGAAAACTTCTCCTCCCTTTGCTCTTTCTCCGTCTGCGCGCCACTCGCCAACTTCTCGTCGCATTCCACCAAATAGCTAATCAAACCTTTCCCGTCGATTTTTTCCATCACCAGTTGTAACTCCGAGCTCGTTTGATACGCCGCTATTAACTGGACGATGTTCGGATGTCGCATTCGAGAGAGTGTTTCTACTTCCGCGTACGCTTCTTTCCTTCGCTCGCCCGAATTCTTGTTCATGGCGCCAATGTGTGTCTCTTTGATGGCAACTTTTTCTCCCGAGGAATCCTTCTCTCTCGCGGTCCCTTCGTACACCGAACCTTGCATCCCGCTTCCAATTTTCTTCTTCGAGATGTGATAGTCCTCGGAGACGACTTTATCGAAATACATGGCGACTTCAGAGCCTTCTCGTTGGACGTGTTTCGAGTACCACGTTTTGCCGTCACGAGCGGATTCGTCGCCGCCGGATTTCCCTAAAAGGAAAGGCTTTTGGGAGGACAGAGACGACGACGCGCAGATGCCCATTTCGATACTATTTATTGAGGTAGCGTCTCGTTTATTATTACTACTACTACTGCTCTGCCTCGACTCTAAAAAACACCACCACCACTTTCCTCGCGCACCGGAAAGGCTTAAAGGGCTTCGTTGTATAACTGCCGACCTTTGGTCGTTAAAAAGGTCCGTACGAGTATCTTTTGGCGTCTTTTTACCACAAATTTTGCCAAATTATTTTCCAAATTATCCAAACACATAACACATAACACATCCTCTTCTCTCGTCTTCTCTCGTCCTGCTCGCAAAAGCTGAGAGTCTCACAACAGCTTTGCGACGTAAACGACGCGAACGCTTTCGAACATGAGAGAAGGAGAAGGAGAACTGCACGCCGAGGACGATGGTTTCTCCTCCAAAAAATCATCAGCAAAATTGGAATCCGGTCCGTCCGATGTGGAGTACAAGCACTGGCCGAAGTTCACGAGTGCACAAGTTTCCAAACACGCACGCCTCCACGACGGATGGATAATAGTCCATAAACGCGTGTACGACATCACCTCGTTCGCGAAAACACACCCTGGGTTTAACAACGCCGGTCAAGTCTCGACGGCGTTAGCGATAGCGAGGAGTTTAGGGGAAGATGCGACGGAGGAGTTTACGGAGATTCATTCCTTGACCGCGTGGAAGCAGTTGAAGGATTTTCAGATTGGCGTTTTGGCGAGAGAAGGCGAGGATGCATCTGTTATTGTCTCGGAGGATGATAATATTGAGCACGTGATACCGGAATGGTTAAAAAACGATCGGGATTTTTGGGTGCGATATAGCGGCGGGGTGGACGCGTCCGTGTTGAGGTATTTGACGAAGAACGGGTATCCGCAAGAGGAGGATGATGGCGACGACGACGACGACGACTCCGAGAAGAACAAGAACAAGAACACGAAGAACACGAATACTAGAAAATCCGCAAATACGAAAATAAACATAAAAATCCTCACGTTTGTCGTCGCGCTCGGGAGTAGCGCCTTAGCGGCAGCGGTCAAAAGTAACACCGGCGCCAAAACGAGCGAGAGAGGAGAACACCATCGGTGGGTTTGGGAAGGGAACAACAACAAGTTCACCTCGCGCGCGCGGTAGCAATACTACTACTACTAATAATAGGTACTAATAATAGGTAATAATAGGTACATATGTCTAAACATGTTCGTATTCATCTCTCGTCTACTACTTCTTCTTTTTCCCATCCTTGAACTGCTTCTCTTGCTCGGCCAAATCTTTCATGTGCTGTTCCGCCGCCGCTTTTTCCGTCGTCATTTGCCTCTTATCTTGGTACGGACGCATTTCGTGTATTGGTAACGAGATGAACGCGATGACGATGCCTGTAAAGAGAGAGAGAGAGCGTCGTTTATGCGGGTGAGTGTTAATACAGTTTTAGGCGTCCTTTGGTCGGGGAAAAACGAAACGAATTACAAACAAACAAACAGACGGTGATAATGGTGATAGAACGCGTACCAATCAACAAACACTTGGTGGTGGAAATCCCGAACAACTCCTCGCTTCGAGGCGCGACGACCGTGAGCGCGATGGCGACGAGCGCGACTAAGAATCCGCCGTATTGATGAAGGATGTTCTTAATTGAAGGCATTTTGTTCCTAGTAGGTAAAAGGAGTGAAGAGGTTTCGAAAGAGATTTTTCACATAATACGTTAATCGATACTATTTATTAAACACAGAAGGAGAAGAACTCGCGGTGCGACAGATGGCGGCGAACGACCTCGACGCTCTCGACGCACCGGGAACGTTCACGTAACACAACTTTCCTAAAGCCATGCTCGCTCGTTCCCGTTGTTCTCTGGACAAGTCTTCGTGGAAGGTTAACCCCTCGTTGGCGACGGCGGTGAACGCGTTGGCGACGGCGTCGATGACTTTCGAGCGAAGGTTTTGGAGACGTTTTCGCGTATGCGAAGATGCTGCTGCGGTTTGTGATTTTGTGTTTTCGGAGTCGGAGTTGTGAGGAGGAACGACGAGAAGTACTTCGAACGCGTCGGAGGCGAACCTTTCTATGGATTCACAGAAAGGATGGGATTCGCCGACGCCGCTTAAAGCCATCGCGCCGGGAGAGTGGACACCATTCGAAGACGACGTCGACGATGTAAGTACGAGCAAACTCTGCGTACTAACATCTGGATGTACTGCGCAAGATATGCGGAGCGCTTCGGCGGCAGCTTCGGCATACGTAATCGCGGTGTCATCGTCAATCGCCGCCGTGGTACACTCGAGAAACGTCTGAGATATCTCGGCTAACGTGCGCATGGCTCGCAAAGAGGCGTCTATGAGATCTTCTCCATCGGTGCTTTCAGTGCTGGTATCTTCTAAAGTTTGCATCGCCCGCTTCGCCAAGACCTCGCACATCTTCGAAGCCGGTTCTACGAACGGTTCTACGCGATTTTCTCTCGAATAGACCAGAACATCCGCGACTCTTTCGCACGCGTTCAGCTCTGTGAAGAGCTTCCTCGTCGATAGAATTGAGCTTTTGGAGCGGCACAAGAATAAACACAAGCGGGCGTTGTGCGCGTTGTTATTCGCGTGATCAAGACTGAGAAAAGCGAAGAACTTCGAGGCAAAATGCGCGAGCGCCTTCTCCAAAGCTTCGTCGCCGCGCGCGTTGGCGTTCTCTTCCTCCTCCTCGGCGCCACCGTTGTTTATAGAACCGGCTAAAAGTTTCAGAGCGTAGAGTGGAATGGGGTCCTCGTCCATCAAAAGCGCTGGACAGGACGGAAGAAAGTCGGTTCGCAACGACTCGGCGAGATATCGTTTATCGTCCGCGTCAATTTGACAGCAAATGATGCCTTCTTTGTCGTGCACGTTCGTGGTCTCTTCCGGCACACTTTCATCATCCATATTTTCCACCGGCTGGAGCGCCAAGAGTGGTAGCATGCTATCGCACGTCAACTTGAGAGCTAAGAATCTCGCATCGGGGGAATCTGACCCTCGCAACAACTTCGCGAGTGCAGGTAAAACCTCTCGGATGGTCACCTTTGGAAATCGTAAAAGACTTTTTTGCGCGTCTCGCGACAACGTCTCCAAGAGAGAAGAAACGCCGAGTCGAAATTCTTCAGATGCTTTAATCTGTCTGTCGAGAAGTTCTTGAAACATGCGCTCTTTGCTCGCGGTATTGCCACCACGAAATCCTGAAAACCATTTCGATGGGCTTTTGTTGTTCGCGTTATTATTCGCATCCATCTCCTCGAGAGGGGCTGCCGCCGCGGCTTGAATAAATACAGAAACTTTGCGTAAGAAAGCCTCGTCACAGACGCGATCTCGCATAAATCCAACGCATAACGCGTGCGCGAGGGCTGGAAACAGCGCAGTGGCACCACTTTGCGAGAAATGTGTTCGACGAACATCGTTGACATCGAAGGTTTCCAGGCTGAGCTTCTCGTTCGCGTCTGCGATGATCCGCCTCGCTTCGGAAGATATCGCGTCCGAAGCCCGTCGAGATAAGTCTGCAATCGTTCGAAACAAACACTCTGCACACCTCGTCAAATACACGTCGTTGTTGGCGTGTAAGGTAACTTTTTCAGCCACGTAGAGAATGCGATTGTTTGTAAAATGCACGAGCCAAGCCGGGTGCGCTGAACACAAGGCGGAAATAGCAACCAAAGCCTTGCCTCGATTGATAGAATTCGCGCCGCGCTCGGAAATCAACGAGAGCTCTTTTGCGAGAATATTCTCGTCCGCATAAAAAGCCGAACCACCACCACTGCCACCGGTCGAATTGTTTTTAAGGTCTCCAGTATCCCCGTTCGAGGCAGTCGAGGAGCTCGCACGAAGCGTCTCTAAAAACGCATGCTTCGAAGCTTCATTCGACAAGACGACATTCAAACACCTCAAACCGTTCCCGGAAACTTTGGAAGAGTCGTCGGAAATGAGCCGAGAGACATAATGCGCACAAACTGAGGACGTTGCAAAATCGACGAGAAGTTGCGGCGAAGACGCCAGACATCGAGCAGCGGCAGACGATGCGGTAACTCTCGCGCTTTCGCTCTCTCTTTGATCGGCGAGTGCAATTTCAAAGAGTTTGGCGAGAGTTGCGTTGGTTAAGAACGTATCCTGGACCCATTTTGGATGTTTACACTCGTTCTCGGCATTCTCTTCCTTGTTATTATCATCAACTTCATGACCATCATCATCATCGTCACACCGAGGCGTGACTATATTTTCAATTGTCTTGGTCGCGTAATGTCGGGTGACGGCGTCTTCAGTCACGTTCAATTTTGAACACACCGCGGCGAGTACTTTATCGCTCACGCCCCAAATAACCGCAGCCGTCTCTGGACCGACCTTAGCTTTCGTGCGAGGGATGAGATTACCATTATTGTCTTCTTCGTCTTCTCCTTCTTGACTTTCATCGTCATCGAAGCTTACATCTCGCTCGGACTGCGTGGCCACGTAAAACAGCAATTCTCCGAGCGTCGCCATCGCCTTTCTCTTCGCGCGTTCGTTTGAATCATCGATTACTTCCGCGAGCGTCTCGCAAATATTCGTCTTTTCGTTTGCTAACAGCTCGTCGCCAATTTCCGTCGCGTGACGAAAAAGAAGTCCCAATATCGAGCAGAGACGCGTTCGCAAAGTTGGCGCTTTCGATTGGGCGAGCACCTCGACAAACATGGAGGCTAAGCTTGAATTCACGAGCACGTTCGCCGCTTCGGCGTTGCTACAAAGCGTTTCAAAGTACGCCAACGCGTTAACTTTCGAGCGCATTGGCGAACTTTCCGCGACTGAGCGATACACAGCAGTCAGAAAAGCCTCGAGTTCCGGACGCGAAAGACTGAGGACGGACTTTACATCCAGCGCGGGAAACGGAAGCGCTTTCGCGTCGTGTACGGGATCCATGGCTGAACCGTTCGGTTCAACTCTGCGGTTGTTCACGATAGGACGAACAACTAAATCAGACGCGTGCGTTGAGAGCGTACTTATAGAATACACGGATTCATCGCACTCTTTCTCTTCGTCGTTTTCTTCTCCATTGGGCACAATTGCCAAAGCGATCGGATCGTCGTCATCATTTGCGTCCTCTTCGTTTTCGTCGTCGTCCATGGTCTCGTCTAAATCGGACGGCATCGTTCGGTGTTTCCACGGCGTCTTTGCCATCATCGTCCGGCTATCTCGGCCTCCATTTTCTATTTGTTCTCTGTTCCCTCCTCGAGGAGGCGATTTTAGCAGCGCGCTTTCGCCTCCAGCCGATCGGCGATTATCGAGAAGTGATTTCTTCCTTCTTCCGTTTGGCGTGTCCGGGCTCAAAATAATCACAGAACCTTTCTTCTTCTTTCTAGTATTTTCATCGTCATTTTCATCGTCGTCTTCACCGTTCGCCCCGTCTACTTCGTGATACTCGACGTTATCGTCGTCTTCGTCCGAGCTACTACCGCCGCTGTTACCATCTTCGCGCTCGTTTCGCTTCGGCGTCCGAGCCGGCGTCGACGGTAGATCCACCGTGCATAATCTTTGCACCCCTGGCGCTCTCATCGGCACCGTTCTTCTCTTTTCATCGTATTCTGCCACAGATGAACTCGTTGAATTCACCGACACGCGTTGGTTATCGCCTCTAGCGTCTTCGAACGTTTCATCGTGGCTCGTGTTCGCAACGTTCCTGTTATTTTCGTCGTTCTGACTGAAGTTCTCCAGCGCAAAGTTCACTTCGAAATCAGCCGTTTCCATGACGACATCTACGCTATTTCTATTCTCGGAATCGAAGTAATTCTTCTCCGCATCGATATTTACGTTCGAATTTACGTTGTTTACACTACCACTGTTGCCACTACCACCTTTATTATTATTTCCATATCCTAAAGCTGATCGTTCGCGATCCAAGTTTGTGCGCGCCGCGCGAGACAATCCGCCGACATCGCAACTTTGCCTCAGGCTCGCCGTCAACAATCCACCGTGAACAACCGAAACATTACCACCGGGCGATTTTGGATTGAGTGATTTCAACCTCGCCGCAAGATCTTCCGCTTTCAACTTCTGCGCCATTTGTTCAAACGCAGTTTCTTTCGGTAACGGTTTCTTTTTGTGTTCCTCGATTAATTTCTTGATTGAAAGCGAGACGTCGCCGCTTCCTCCTCGTTCGTTCGCGGTAGCGTTAGAAGTACCGGCGCCGTCAGAAGAAGGAGACACGAACGCAGGTCGCCGAAAAAAATCGTGCTCGACGACGTCTTGCCAAGTCATTCTTTGATGTGGTCTTTTGATGAGCAGCCCCATGATTAAACTCTCTAAGCTCTCCGAACACCTCTCCCTCGGCAAAGGCTCCGGTTCTTCCTCTAAAACCGCCTCGACGAGTTCGCTCAAACGGGTTCTCGCAAACGGCGGGTACCCGGCCACGAACTCGTACAACACGCACCCGAGCGCCCACAAGTCGGAGGCGTACGAGTGCACGCCAATGGACGTGAACAGCTCTGGCGCCATGTACGCCGGCGAACCTCGTTTGGCTAAACTCAAATGTCCCGATCCCCTACTGGAGGTGAAAGTACTACTCACACCGTTACTATACGAGGACGACGACGTCGTTGTCGACGAAGCCACCGACGCTCTGCTGTTGTTATTCATCGTATCACCACCGTCATGCGAAGACGATAACATTGCCACGTTCGAGGCGACTCTTCTGCTCAGACCGAAGCCGCACAACTTCACCTCGCCGTGTTCCGACAACAAAGCGTTGCTCGGTTTCATGTCGCAATGCAACAACCCGGCGCCGTGTAACGCTCGCAAACCTCTGCACAAATCCACCGCGAATCGTCGAATCGACGACTCTGGTAATCTCCCATCTTGCTTCAAAACGTTCAACAGCGTCCCACCAACGCAATACTCTAAAACCAACCACAAGTGGTTCCTCGTCTCGTACCACGCGACGAATTTCAACGCCCGTTCGTGTTTAATCGCTCTCAACGCGTGCACTTCTTGCAAAACTCTCTGACGTTGCGACTTTTCCACCGATTTCACCGCGTAGTACTGAATCGATTTCTTCTCGCGACCTTTATACACCACCGAGTGTTTACCTTTCCCGATGGACTCGTAAATGTGGAACCGGTCCATGTTTTGTCCTTCCTCTTAGTATCAAACTCTCTCTCTCTCTCTACCAATCTACCGCTCGCACCTTTCCACGGTCTCAACAACTAACGCGATAGAATCAATCAAGCCTACAACTGCCGATCGTAACGATCGCGCGTCGATCGCGGTAATCCTCGCGTGTATTTTCGCCTCGCAAAGAGAAGAATCTGATGAATCAGAGGAAGAAATCTTTTTTTCCTCCACCAAGCGTAATTCTTTCGTCGTCCTCGACGGGTTAATCGGCAAGTCCACGTTTATTGAGTTGAACACGATTCTCGCTCTTTCGAGAGACGCGAACGGGAATTCGAGTGTCCTGTTGTTTTTGCGTGATGTTGTTGAAGCGTTAATAATATGATGATGATGATGATGAGAGACTTTTCTCTCCGTTTTATTGTTCAAAAATGAGATTCATTCGAGAAAAAGAAAAGGAGATGAAATGAAATAAAACAAAGAGAACGAACGCACGTCGAATACCCAAACTCTTCAGTAGCAGCCGTAGTAGCAGTAGTCTTCTCTTCCTCGGTGTTTATCGGGGGCATCTAATTGTGTTACCAGAGAGCGCTTTTGCTCTCTTTTTTTGTTGTGTGTGTTGTGTTTTTTTTTAGGTGATTTTTGAAAAACAGACCATGACCCTAAATCGTTAAATTTGCTTTTACCAAGTTAGGCTGCCACATTGGTTTCGTTGGTAAACACACACACACACACTTATTTAACTCGAACACGAAACAACAATGATCGCGGACGCGTTCTTCGCGTTTCTCAGCTGGGTTCGCCTTTTATTTTTTAACCGGGAGATGGAGTTGGCTTTGATAGGTGAGAAAGAAGAGAGAGTTGTTTTTGTTCGGGGATGTAATTCGGCTTTTTCTTTCCCCGATGATGTTCTTTGAGAGACGATTAAAATATTTATGTTCTCTCTGCGACGAGTTTACGAGGCTTTGTGGGGTTACCTGTTTCGTTTTTGAGTTATCGTGGCGTTCTTCTCTTCCCTCTTCGTCGTTCGTCTCGATTGGTTCGGGAGAGAAGCAGCAATCCGGTCGTCTGCGCGGTGTCGTCGAGGATCGGAATGAGAGGATCCAATGGGGGAAACGACCAAGGCTGCTGATAAATACTGACATCGTGTTCTTTTCTCTCTCTCTTTAAACTCTCTTTTTCTTTCTCGCTCAACAACATAAAGGATTACAAAACGCGGGGAAAACTTCGTTCGTGAACGTGGTTTCCGGCGGGGAGTTCGTGGAGGACATGATCCCGACGGTTGGTTTTAACATGCGAAAAGTGACCAAGAACAAAGTCTCCATAAAAATGTGGGACATGGGAGGTCAAGAGCGGTTTCGGAACATGTGGGAGCGATATTGCCGAGGGGTGACGGCGGTGGTGTACGTGTTGGACGCGGCGGATAAGGAGAATTTTCCATTGGCAAAGACGGAGTTGCACGCGTTGATGCAGAAACCAGCCGTGGCGGGGGTGCCGTTGTTGGTGTTGGGGAACAAGTCGGATTTGAAGGACGCGGCGGACGCGAGGACGGTGATTGATGCGATGGAGTTGAGACGATTGAGTGGCAGGGAGGTGTGCTGCTATTGCATTTCGTGCAAGAGTCAACACAACGTGGACGTGTGTTTAGAGTGGCTGTCGAAGCATGCAAAGTAACATCTCTTCTTGGACGATGATAAATAAGTTAAATTATTATTATTCTTTTAATTGGAGTGCGAAACCACTTGTATATTTTGTAAACTTTGATGTAAACGCTTTTAAAATTAAATTAAATGAAGCTATTTTCTCGGCTATTCATCGCGGATCGCTTGGCTTTCAAGTACGCTTTCTCGATGCGAAAGATGGACCACTGGAACCGTCGGACGATTTCTAACGCGGACACGAAGAACACGGTTCGCGAGTTTTTCCGTAAGTGCGGGGCGAGTTTGTACGTCCACGAGACGCGGAGCATGAGGTTGGTCGCGCACGCGAAATAGTACACCGCTGGCGCCTTGTATAATCTGTTGTTTCGCAAACCGTACGGAGCGAATGCTTCGTTCTCAGCGTTGCTTTCTATTTCGGCGATGATGTTCTCGTTGTTGTTTCCACCACCACCGCTCGATGCAGAAGAAGAGGAAGGAAACACTAGCTTCTTCACCATCGGTAAATCCCAATCGTGGGTTAAATCCCAATAATAGCTAAAACTACTGTTCACGACGGCAAACGCGAACCACATCGGTCGATACAACCGTTCCCAATCGTCCTCGTCCACGTGATATTTCAACGCAGAGCACCAAATGACTGGAAACGCGGAAAAATATTTCACCGCGTTCCAGAAACACAACTCGTCGCCGGTGTCTCTTCGCTGGCGAATGCACTGAAACAATCGAATGGCGCTCGGAATGCACAACACAAACGGAATCCGCCAACTTTGATCGCCACACGCGCCTTCGGCCGCGTGAGATAAAACGTGACCTTGGAATGCGCTACAAAACACTCTCTCAACGTCCGATAACGACTTTGCGAACGAGCACAAAACATCGGCGGCGAAGAAATCGGCGAAGGAAATAGCGTGCGCGGTTGGCGCGGCAATTCGAGATACGGTGACTCTTAAACCTTTCCTAGCCGTACCAAACAAGAAACCATTCTCTGTCGGCGCGAAAAATATCACCAAAGGTGCCAACACGTAAAAGAAGAAGATGTAAAACGACGCCGCTATTTCGTTTTCGTCCTTCAGCGCTTTACTAAAACATGCCGCGCCAGTCGCCGTAGCCACCGACATCACCCCTGCGATGCCAAATATTGCGGACGCATCCAACGCGTGCGGAATCGCGTCTTCGTTCGCGAACGATTTCGTATGTTTCTCACTAAACACCACCAACGGCGACGGCACCAATTTCATCTTCTCGTGCCACAAATACACGTTTATCCCCCATAACCACAGCGCCAACGTCATTAAACTCGGCGCGCTGAAATACACCGACACCAATCTCGATTGGTCCATCTCCAACTCGTCCATATTCACCATCAACACGCCGAGACTAAACACGAACCACACGGTGAACAACACCTTAAAAACTTTCGGTACTTTCAATTGAAGGCCTTTCTCTAACTTGAAGTCGCCAAACTCGACGCCCGAGTTGATGTGCGGGATCGACGGGTACGACGCCGAAGGATTAAACAGCAACGCGTCGTTATTATTGTTATTATTATTGTTCGCACCACCATTCAACCAACCCATCTTCTCTCCTCCTCCTCCTTCTCCTCCGAGCGCGTGTTGCAGTAGCTGTTGCGCACCCCTTCGCATATATCTGTTACGAACACACAGTTCCCCTAAAAGTTGTTCTTACGATGCTCTTTTAAAGAATGCTCTGCGCGTGCGCGTCTCCAACGTCCTCTCTAATTTAAACGAAAAGACCAATGATCACTTCTTCAACTTCTTCGCGATTTCCTCCTCGCCTTTCTTCACCACCTCCCCGATGCTTTCCCCGTTCGAGACGTCTTCCATCATCTTTCGAATCGTCTTCACGTTTCGTCGTAACATCGACGTGCTCGTTCGAATATCAGAACGCATCAAGGACGCCACGGCGACGATGGCCGCGCCCGTGATCACGAAGTTTGTCCACGCCATTATTGTGTAGTATTATTTCTTTTGTCTTCTTCTTCTTCTTCTTCTTCTTAATATTCGCCGCTCAAACAAAGGGTTATTTATGACACATTTTGAACGTTCGAATTTCCACAAAAACAGTCTCTCGCATGTCTCGCATCGATTATTCCAAGTGGGATAAACTGAACTACTCGTCTTCTTCTTCGGGAGAGGACGACGACGAGCAGGAGAGAGAGAAAGAAAAGACGCAGAACGCGAGGGCGACAGTTGCATACCTCGAGAATCTCTTGCTTTCTGCATCGTCGTCGTCGTCCCCTCTTTGGAACGGGTTGGTGTTGCATCATAAGGATATTTTTGTCTCGCATGTGCTTTCGAAATTGAATGGGGCAGATCGGTATTTCTTTTTAAAGGTGAATGGAGAGAGTTTGGATGTGCTTAAGTACGCCGGGGTAAACGTATCGAAATTAGGTTGGGGTGTTTATGAATGTTCATCCATCTCGATGTTGGAATGGGCGTGGGCGTACGTGCCCTGGGGAAGGAAAGATGAAGATGGAACGGTCAGAGATCAAGCCTGGTTTTGCTCTCAAGTTGCTGAAACGAACAAACTCGAGTCCCTCAAGTGGGCGAGAGAAGTGAAACATTGCGAGTGGGATGAAGAGACGATTACTGTGGCAGCATTTAAAGGTAATCTCGAGATGCTCAAGTACTGCTTCTCTGAGGAGTGCCCGTACGATGAAGAAGAGTCGTGTAAACAAGCTGCTGCAGGAGGAAACCTCGACTGTGTTCGATTTCTTTTCGCCAAAGTGAAACCTTCGCGAAAGACGGAAGAAAAAATGGTAATGCAGGCAGCACAATTTGGTCACGTGAAAATCTTGAAATATTTCGTCGAAGAAAGAAAGATACCGGATTCTTTCAAGCTCAACTGCATGGGAAACGCTGCAGTGTATGGCCAAATCGATTGCCTCAAATACTTAGTCGAAGATGCGAAAGTGCCTCTTAACAACTGGCCACTCATAGCTAACGCTCGTTACTTCGAGCACCACGACTGCCTAAACTACTTGCTCGAAAAAGGGTGCCCAGAACCAACGGAAGGAGAATACGCTCGATTTGTCGAGACAATAGAAGCAGACGCGCGAGAAATATATCGAGAAAGAGTAGCAGCTTCTTGAGAACAGTAGATGGATCGAAGGAGAGAAAGAAAGAGAGAGACACATGTGTTTTGTATTTTGGACCAAAACGTAGATATTTGCAATTCACAACAAGAAAGAAAAGAGAAACAATCGTCATTTTTAGGCAGAGAGTACACGCACACACACGCACACTTTTCACGCGTACGTAAGAGAAAATGTCCTTTACTGCTGGAAACGCCTTTCACGCGCTTCATTCTTCTTCTTCTCTCCGCCGATGCTGCTCTCCTCGCGCTTTAAAGTCGTCTTTATTAAAGTCATCTTTAAGGGGAAATGTGAAACGTCATCACCTTCGTCGTCATCGCGCGAAGTTGACACGCGCGGAGTATAACGCGTTACCATCATCGCCCTCGTCTTCGAGAACAAAAACTGACGACCGAGGACGGAGTTCTTCGTTTACGTCTACTTCTTCGAGGAATTCACCGGAGGAAGTTTTGCGAAGGGCGGAGGAGCTTTCGGCGTTGGTGCGAGATATCGCGCAAGTGGCGTCTTCGACCGGGCCGGCGGGCGTGTCGAGGACGGTACAAGCCGCGCGGGCAATCTTTGAGTTAGGGGTGAAAACAATACAGAGCGGTAATTTAGAGCGATTGACGGCACCGTCGGCGTTGAGGCAACTGTTTGAGGCGCTCGGGGCGACGTATATTAAGTTTGGGCAGTTCATCGCGTCGACGCCGAGCGCGTTTCCGAAAGAATTCGTGGACGAGTTTCAGAAGTGTTTGGACGATACGCCGCCGGTTTCTTTTGGAGAAATTAAGAGGATTTTAGAAGAAGAAGGGTTAGACATCGACAGAGAGTTTTATTCGATCGATCCGAAACCGTTGGCGACGGCGAGCGTGGCGCAAGTCCACGCGGCGGTGTTGAAAGGATCGAATAAAGAGGTGGTGGTGAAAGTTTTGAAACCAGGAGTTGAGGACGTGTTGAAAGCGGATTTGAGCTTCGCGTTAGTCGCGTCGAAAGTTCTGACGTTTTTGAACCCAGAGTTGAATCGAGCGAGTTTAGTGGACATCGTGAGCGACTTGAGATCGAGCATGATGGAAGAGACGGATTTTAGGAAAGAGGCGAAAAACGTGCGAGATTTCACTCGGTTTATTGAATCGTCAAAGTTAGAATCGTTAGCGACGGCACCATTTATATACGAAAAGCTGAGCTCGAAGAGAGTTTTAGTCATGGAACGTTTATACGGGTCGCCGTTGACGAATTTAGAAGACGTGGAGAACGAGTTGAAGAAAAACGGGAGAGTGGCGATGAACCCGTTGAACCCGAGCGTAAAATTAAGCGCTGAGGATGTGTTGGTGAACGCGTTAAACGTTTGGTTTTCATCCGTGCTCGCGTGCGAAACGTTCCACGCGGACGTCCACGCGGGTAATCTCTTAGCGTTGAGCGACGGTCGAGTCGGGTTTATCGATTTCGGCATCGTCGGAAGTCTCTCCGTGGAAACCTACGAATCCGTTCGCGCGTTTTTCGCGGCTACCGCCACGCGCGATTACGACAAAATGGCGTTGTCGTTAATCACCATGGGTGCGGCTGAAAAAGACGTCGACGCGTCGAAATTCGCCAACGACCTTCGCGAAGTTTACAAAGCGTTGGATGAAATCGAACCCACCGTCGTCGTCGACGAACGCTCGCAAACCGCGGCGGTTTCCGTCGACCAACTCGAAGCGCAAAATGTCGCTTTAAAAATAATCCAAGCCGGTGAAGAGAACGGCGTGAAGTTCCCTCGAGCGTTCGGGGCGCTTTTGAAACAAATTTTATACTTTGACAGATACATCACCGCGTTAGCGCCCGACGTTTCGGCCATCGACGACGAGAGATTGGACTTTGTCGACGCCGTGGTCGTCGACGTCGGAGACGGGAATAAACGCATCATCCCTTAAATGAATACAACACAAATACATGTAAATGTGTTTTAGAAAAGCTCTGCAGAACAAAAGCGCGAGTATCTGTAAATAGAAACATCATTAAAACGTATACTCATCAAAGGTATAAAAATCCCGCAAAATGTGTTGCTTTTCCCCTCCTCACATTTTGAGGGAAAAGAGTTCGTTACGTTCACCCGCTTGTTCTCGAGAAGACAAAGAAGAAAAAGAGAAAGAAGAAATGAGGACAAAACGCTGACGATGTTAACGACGACGATACTAAAACCGTTCTCCTTCGCGAAATCTTTGGTACCATCGCTCGCGTGCTTCGCGTGTGGCGTCTTGCTCGAAATGGGTTTTGGTCTGACGGGGAAACTTCGACGGGGAAATGTGACGAAGAAGAGAAGACTTCTGGCGGTCTCCGGCACCTTGCAAGATGGATTCGCGCTGAGGAAGAACCTAGACGGGATAAAAGAGGAAGATAAAGCCGTGTTTATTGGGTTCGCGCTCGTTCGAGGCGTGAAGATGTATTTCGACGTGAAACCAGAAGGGTGCCGAGAACACGTCCGGAAAGACTTTGAAGACGAAGACGAAGAAGGACGAAGAAGACAAAGAAGACCGAACATGAATCCAGCGTTAGTGGTGACGAACGATTGGAACGATGCGAACGTGTACCACGTGTTTGCGGTGACGGAAGAGGCGTTGTGCGAAGCGTTGGCGAATGAACCGAGGTATTTAGGCATCGCGCCGGACGTAGCGAAGGTGGATTTGTGGGCGAAGGAAACGAGCGAAAGCGTGAGGGTCGCCGCGGGTGTCGGAAGCGTTTCCGGCGGCGGCGGAGGAGGAGTTGGAGGTGAAAATGATGACGATGATACGAGATACGCAACAATGCTCACGGTTGTTGCGTACGGGATTCCGGGCGCGCGCGCGGTGGAAGCCAAAGGGTACGCGAAAGAGGACGGGTGTCGCGTGACCACCTTCGCCGAATGCTCCGCGCTTGCGTTCGGCGACGAGAAACCACCGTTTACCACGCGCGACGCAAACATACGCAAAGCGCAAAAAGGAAACCTCGCATCACAATCTCCCTCATCATCATCCAAAGACGACGACGAAGAAATAAACGACGCGATAAATACCACAAAAATCATCCGTTTACGAGAGGATCTCTACGGCGCTCGGTCCTCCTTTTCGCCGCGACTGATCGATCGAACCGCCGCCGAACGCGCCGTAGCGTACGTCCAAAAACAACGCGCAACAATACCCAAAAGCGACGTAAATACTCTCGGAGGATATTTTCCGCCCGATGCGTAACTTCTTCCTAAAAAAGCCATCGGCGTAAATACCGTCTCGTTGTTATTTAACACACAGTACTGTACTCTTCAAAAGCTCCATTGCCACCACGCTTTCAAAAGTCCGTCCGCGTACTCGTACAATTCAAATGGTTTCCCCCGCTGCCACCGGTGGCAGCACTTCCTCCTCCTCTTCCTCCTCCTTTTCTGTCCAAATACCTAGGATCATCTTCCGTTACCTGGTCGTCGCGCTCGCTTTAAACGTCTACATGGCTCCAGGTGCGACGGTCGCGGACAAGCTCGAAAATGCCTTCGCGAACATGTTCGGGTCCATGGTGCGACCGTTGAGTTCGTGGACAAGAGCGAAAGAGTTTTACACCGTTTTAGAAACGACCGGTGCGGTGGCGGTCTTGAAAGTCGCCTTGTTGTGCAAAGCGATCGCGTATACGCTGAGACGGAAGAACAGCAGAGCAACGGAAGCACAAGCGCAAGAAGGAAAGAAAAAAGAGTAAAATAAGAGGAGTTTTAGGTGCACGTGTGTTGCGTATTTGATGTAAGAATTACATTCGTGTTAAGTTAATCTGGACAGTATCATCGTTCATATCGTCGCAATAATTTCTTTCATTTTTCTTTTTAAAGCGCCCGTCGTGCATGTACAGTTCGGTGAGCGAACGCTCGTTGGAAACGCGCGTTCCTCGTCGACGGCGCGTAGTATAAATATAAATATTTATTTCGTTTTCATCACGTGTCTAACTTCGGTTGAGTAAACATGATGTTTAAGACAAATCCGTATCGGAATCGTACGGATCGGCCTTCATATCTCTCATGTCAATCGGCATCTTCACGTGCGAGCCTTTCTTTTGGAACGGAATGTGCACCGCGAAGTACACCCCAACCATGGCCCACGAGATGGCCCATCTCCAGCCTTGGTTCAAGTCGCTGCTCGAGTCGTAGATGCCCAACTTCTCGTGTCTCGGTCCTCTAACGCCTGTACTCGGATCGATGAGATCGTTATGACTCGCGAAGAAACCAAACAAGGAAAGGAAGCACATGAAGAAGGAAACGACGACGCACTTGTGGAAAGATCTATCGATGGCGAAGCACGCGATGCAGGTAAGGAAGATACCGCACATCGTACCACCAGCCGCGGACATCATTTGAATGCCCATATCGTACGAGTGGTTTCCTTGTGATTCCAAAGACATTTTGTTCGCGATAAACGGCATAACGCCCAATAATAAAGCCGGGTAGTGTCTCGCTGGAGTAGCCTCAAACGCTTGTCGACCGAGCAAGAGACCGACGAAGATAAGAATAGCCCCGTTCGCACAAAGCGGGATCACGTTGTACAAACTCGCAAAGATACCACTACAGAACAAGACAAAGTAAACAACCCCGTTCAAAAGCGAGTAACCGATTTTAGCACCAAGCGCTTTGTGAATCGGGTGACCGATGTACATGGTCGTACCGTAGATACCGCCCGCGAGGGCACCAATCATCGTTCCGAGACCGTCAAAAATCAAACACTCTGCCATAGGATACGAATCACCAGCCATCTCGGCGGATTCGACATCTGCCATCGAGCCTAAAAAGCCAATCGCGCCATAGAGTAAAGATTGAGCAACGAGATCCTTGACATCAGAGTGGCTGAAGCCTTTCAACCCTTTGCCAAAGCCGCCGAAGATGTCGCCCTTACCGGCGTACTGTTTCCACGCAGCTTTAGCTAACGCTTTGTCCGTACCCTGGCACGTCTTGCGGGGTAACCCAGTTGCAGCATCTATTCCATTGTATTGCGCTGCAACCGAGGTCGTGTGCGATCCAAAGCCGTACACAATATCGTCCGTGGACTGTTCGCATGCGCCCATCCAGCCAAACGCCGAGGAGCTCAAAATCGCCAACAAAGCGATGGGAAACGTGACGGATTTGTAGATTGGGTACCTCACGTTCCCAAAGAAACCCGTCAAGACAATCATGAATGGAAGCCAGCACATCATCGGGTGTTCAAAGATATCGACGACGTACACGTAGCCCAACCACATGAAACCAACGCCAAATAACGGGATGAAGACGGCGGCGGTTGGAAACAACCACCTGACCAAGTCGCCTAAGAAGAAGCCGCTGACTTCGAACAAACCGACGATAAAGTTAGCCGTCACGGAGACTTCCCAACCATATTCGGCTGCTTTTCTCGCCGCAGATTGAATTTCCGCGTCCGTTGCCGTACATCGATCTGCGGGGGCGTACGCTACACATGGAGCGAACATATCGTGACCCCTTTCCAGAGCCGGCAAAGTGATGGCGTATAACATGATGTAGATAACCGTCGTGTTCATACCGTACGGTTGCGCGGTTACATCCGTTCGATTTTCCTTCGTCGCCAGACGAGTCGCCAACCACGCGTAATACACGTTGCCAAAGAGTAAGCACAAACCACACGCCGGAATGTTCCATTCGTAGTAAATTTTCTCCCACTGTTGCGCGCACGCCAACGCGTACCCCTCCGGGCCCCAACTTCTCCACGGCGCCGCGAGAATCCCGTACCCGATGTGCCCGATCGCCGAGCCGGTCACCCCGAGCATGGTCGCCAAGTTATCGAAGAACAGTTCCCCGAACGCTTCGATTTCGCCCGCTCCGGTGAAAAATTCAACCTTCGTGTTCCTGTCGTTTAAAAGAGAGTTTTTGGTGGTTAGCGCTCTCTTTTACATTTTTTTCTTCGTCTCTCGGTAAAGTCTGGTGGCGAGCGTTTGCCCAGGGTGAAAAAACGGTGTCGTGGAACACACTGAGATACCCTAAATAGGGGTGTGAGATTGTGTGATGAAAGTTTGTCTGAAATATCCTTGACGCCCAAGTTCAATGTTCAATTTTTCTATTTTTTCTATTTTCCCCCTCTAAACTGGGCGGTAAAGAGGGTAAAACACAAGGCTGGGGCAAAATTCGGTTAAAATATCGATCAGACTTTCATCTCTCTGTCTCGACCAGTCTCGATCGCTCGGCGCGAGTGCATCAAATACATGCATTCGAGTGCATTTCCTTGACAGATTGCATGCATTTTCGCATGAATAAAAGAAACAGAAGGGCGAGACAGAGACGAGAAAGAAAACAATAAAATATCTCTAATCCCCCTCCCTTTCGGGGGAATTCAAACGAATCCTTTCCGCAATTTTTTCAAATCAGAGCAGTACCATTTATAACTCGTCCCGTTTTGCCAGCCGAAAACTTTCAAACGTTCCTTGTACTCCGCCCACGTCTGCGGGGCACTGGACGTGCCCTTCGAGAGGGTGGATTTTGATTTTTCCAGAACCGGCTCCGACATGATATGTATAAATACAGAGTCTTCGACGTTTCGAAAATTTGTGAGGATGGGAGTATTTGAATTTGGTCCCGAAAGGTCGCTAAACCCTACACTCGTAACGGTATTTCCTGTTGAACTTGCGCGGAACGCCAAAGGCGAATAATATTCGTAAGCATTACAACAATAATAAGTACAACAACAACAACAGACACAGAAATTACACGATGCATACATTTAAACCTCGGCATCTTCCTCTCGGTTTTTTCGTTTTGAAAAAGAAGAAGCGAGGGAAGTCGCGCCTCGCTTGATTTCGACGTCGCCGTCGAGGAAAGGCGCGGCGTCGGTTCGGACGGCGACGGTCTCGTCGAGTTCGCTGAAATCGGGGAGAACGCAGTCGAGGGTCGGTCGGCCTTTTCTGAAGACGATGCGCTCGTGCTGCGAGGGTCGAGAGAAGAGTTCGTAGAAGGATCTCGCTTGCGGGAGGAGGATGAAATCGGCGCGGTACCCTTTACGTATCAAGCCAATTTTAGGCGCAGGGAGCTTGGTGAACATAGCTTTGGCAGCGTTTGCAGCGATGAGCTTCGTCCAATACCCTTCGTTAGGTACCGTATTCAATTGTGCCACCTCGAACGTCGCTTTAAGCGTCGCTATACCATCGTAGTCTGCGTACGGATTCCAGTAGTCGCGCACGTTATCCGTCCCCGTGCACACGTTGATTCCGGCGGATTCGAGCTCTTGAATCGGTGCAATACCTCGCCAACGAGGCGTGTATGGAATATTCTTATCGATGAGAACGCCCACTCCATCTGTCGTACCTCTGCGATCTTGTAAACCGAGATTGGTCAGCGGGTTTACTATGAACGAGACTCGCGTGCTCGTCTTCTCGTCAATTTTTGTTGCAAGCTCAATGACTCGATCGATCGTGGCTTTTGACTGCAAAGAGAGCGAACACACGTGCGAAAGCGAGAGCGAGCGAATATTTTTGAACGCGCTAAGGTTGCCATCGTTATCGTTCAAAAACGCCTCCAAGCACGACAAAACTGCGCAGCAGTTTGGATCGTTCGTTTCGTCGATGTGCACGTCTATATTCATCGCGTATTTATTCGCGTAAGAGAAAAGATTCCTGAAGTGCTTCCGGGCTTGGTCGTTATTCGTTTCCCCTCGTCCAACAACGCCACAATACGCGCCCAATAAAACAGAATCTCCGCCTTCGTTATCGTTGTTTGCAGCCGCGACTTTTGCGAACTCATCCGCGATTCCTGGCTCCGACCATAACGGTAAAAATAAGTTACACACACCTTGTAAATACACTCCGCGAGTTTCCAACAACTCGTTTCGTTTCCGCGCGAACACTTCGAACACTTTATCCCTCAATATCTTATTTTCGAGATTGTTTGTCCCGTCCAAGTGCGTCCGAATCCCAATCGCCCCGTAATACAGCGCCGAACGCACGGCGAAATCAAACCGTCGTTCAAAATCTGTTTTCATAGTCCTCTCGTCCTGCACGTCCATCCACCTCGGTTGGTCCGCGAGCTCGCATCCGAGCGCGTCCGGTATCGATCCGGTGGGATTTCTGCACCTTTCAACCGTGTGCGTTTTGATCAAATGCGTGTGCGCGTCCAAAAAGCAAGGAACGAGGAGACAGTTTTCGCAGTCTACGACGAGTTCGTCTTTCTCCTCCTCCTTTTCCTTTCCTCCGTCATCTTCGCTCTCCCGCCAAACGTCCAGGATGACGCCATTTCTTGCATCGATTTTGATCGCGCACCCGCTCACGAGTCCGCCCTCGTCTGCGGCGGACAAACAAATATTATTTTTCTCTTCTTCTTCTCCGAAACTTTCGTCATTAGTAGCATCAAAAAGCGCGGACGTTGGAACTCGCACCCGTCGCAATCTCAACACGTTCGTCCTCGTCTCCTCCAAATCCTTCTCCTTTTCCTCCGCATTCTTCTTCTTCAACGACAACGACCCGGTCATCAGTCGACTCGCGAGGCGTTCTCGCCGTTTTGACGATGCAGAAGTGAAAAGCACGGAGGCTTCTTTTCCTCCTCCTTTTCCTCCTCCCTTAGTAGTATCATCATCATCATCGTCATCAGAATCTCGCATTTTTCCAAACGACGGTTGTTAAAAGCTCAAGCTGATGATTTGGAAGGCAACACTAATCGAGAGTCGTATTAGAACGCTTTATAGTCGCCGTGTTTTGACCAAAACTACCCACACGCGCGCGTCTCAAAACAAGAAGAAGGTGCTGGTGCTAATACTAAGAAAGCTCTTTCGACTGAAAGAGACTCTCCTAATAATAGCTCTTAAACGAAGGAACGAAGGTGGTGACACTTGAGGATTTTGAGGGAGTTTAAGAGGGAGTTTAAGAGGGAGTTTTAAAGGGCGTTTCGAGAGGTCGATCAAAACCCTAAACAGTACGTACAAAAATGAAAATGGCGAAGACTCTTACGTCCGTACAAAATGGTCCTTCTCCGTAAAAACAATTTTTGTCCCAAAACTAAAGAAGAGAAGAAAAAAAACTCAAGACACAATGTACTCTGCTATGTCTAGTATTCCCTCCGGGGGCCCTCCCGGGGGGGCACACACACAGGAGCTGTGGTATTCCCTGCGGGGCATAGACGCGAGATTGGAGTCTGTTTTAAGCACAGATAAGTGTCTTTGTGATGCATGTTGTGCGCGGTTCTCAACCCCTAATTTTGTTGTTTTTGTTCTCGTATTTTGGACTGAAAAATTGTTTTACGGGGATGAGGACCATTTTGTACGGACGTAAGTGTCCTTGCCAATGAAAATGAGATGTTTCCGAAAGGACACCTAACTAAAGAACGTGCGCACGGAAAACAGGGAATTATATACGAGCACATTATAATGACTTCAACGCGCGTGGCGAAAGGCGTTTCCAACGCGGACTTCGTCCGCGCGTGTCGCGAAAACGACGTCGACGATACATTTTTCGTACTCATCGAGAACGTTTTACTCCCATCCGCGGAAGAAGATGGGAAGTATTCGAGGAAAGATGTCGTTCTGGACACACGTGGCGGGAAAATCATGAAGATGACGGAAGCTTTTCACGCGAGCAAATTCGTTGAACGAGCGTTAACGGAAGAGTACGGTTCCTCAAGGATAGAAAAGATCGACGGCACGGAAAAGATGATCACGCCTGGTCTGGTGAACGGACACACGCACAGCGTCGAACACTGGTTACGAGGCGCCATACCGCCTTTACCGTTAGAGATGTGGTTGTTCCAACTGGTGTTCAACGAACCGCGAGGAGCGCCGGGCGGGTGGTTTAAAGAGAAATCGTGGATGGAAACGCCCGCGGCGATGGTTGCAATTTCAGCGCTGTTGTGTGGTATCGAGACGCTCATGAGCGGGTCCACGGTGGTTATGGACCATTTATTCGTGAGGCATATCGAGGACGTGGAGGCGGCGGTGACCGCGTATAAAGCGTTGGGAATAAGGTGTTTTATCGCGCCAATGTTGGACGACGAGGCGACTTTTAAGCATAATTATTGTCCGTTAGCGAGAGATGCGAAGGAGAGGCTTGCATTTTGTAAGGGGTGCGGATGTTGCGGCGGTTTAGATCCGAAAACTGGGTGTTTTCGAACCGAGAAGAGCGCGTCGGATCCGAAGAAGAGGGAGGAGATGTTGCAGTTGTGGGAGGAAGCGGTGCAGAAATTTCACGACCCAGAGAATGGAGTGAATATTTGTATAGGTCCAGTGACGTGTTTCGGCGCAACTTTCGAGATGTTGAAAGGCGCGGCGGATTTGCGGAAAAAATACGGATTGTGCGGCCACATTCACTTATTAGAGACTCGAACGCAGGCGTTGCAATCGAAACAGTTCTTAAATGAAAACGGATGCGAGGGATCGTCGGTGAAGCTTTTAGAAAAGACAGGATTCTTAGACTCACCGGGAACCTCGCTCGCTCACGGCGTCTGGTTAACCGACGAAGAGTGTGAAATCGTGAGAAGAACTGACGCTACAATCGTACACAACCCGCTGTCAAATTTGCGACTAGGATCAGGAGTTGCGCCGTTGCGAAGATACAAGAACAACGGCGTCAAAGTTTGTCTCGGCGCGGACGGTTCGTGTTCGTCAGATGGCCAGGATATGTTAGAAGTTGTGAAAATTGCGAATTTTTTACCGTGCGTGGAAACGGCGGAATATCGAGACTGGCCTTCGCCGAGGGAGACGTATTTGAAGTTAGGCTGCGAGAACGGGTACCACAGCATTAACCTGGGCGATAAAGGCGGGAAGATACGAGAAGGAATGCTCGCAGATGTCTGCCTGTGGGATCTCACCGCGCTAGCGCTGTTACCGAAAACTGATCCTCTCGGTTTACTCGCTCGAGGGAGCAGAACGCAGAATAAAGCCGCGGGATCCGTGCTCGCGGAGTCCTGGGTAAACGGGAAGAGAGTCGTGCGCGCTGGCGAAATTGTTGGGTGCGACGTAGAAGCGTTGCGAAAAGTCTTAGCGGATGCGCAAAACTACGTGCACGAAACAGAGGGATTGAGTATGGAACCGGCGGCGAACGATGCCTCGAGAAGGGCGGAAAATGAGTATCGCGCGGCGCTAGGTTTGCCCGTGGACAATGATAAATATGTGCCGTCCGGGCCTCCCCCGGAACCTGTTGACTTTTCGCAAGACACGACGCTGTTTGATTCGACTTTACGCTAGCGTGATAACTACTATGATGTACTACCTGTATAAATACTACTACTGGATGTATAAATAACCTTCTGTTTACGAGCCGTGCGCGCCAACTACGCCGTTTTTGCGAATCCAAACTGGAAACGCAAAGAGTAAGATACCGATACAAATCATCAATAGGTCAACGACGAGAAAACTGCCGTCGCCTTCTTTCAAAACTAAGTGCATGGATGGATACTGCATAGCGCCGGAAATCACGGCGAATACGCCGATACCTATACCATATAACTGTCCGAACGTCGCGTTCCCGAATACGCCTTGCACGTATATCGTCAAGCACGAGTAGTTCCAAGCGCGAAAGCAACCGAACGCTAAAAATGCAATCGATAAGCTCACTATATCGTGATTCCAAAGCACACCTACAAAACTTATCACTCCTAAAACGTTGACCAACGTGAACGCCGGCGCTAATCCGAATCTATCGACGAAAAAGCCGAAAAACGGCGTCAGAAACGTGCTCACTAAAATTAAGGCGTTGAACAGGCGAACGTACGCGTTCGCGTCTTTCGTACTTCTACCGTCGCCGTTATACAACATCTGTTCGAATATGCTTCCCAAAATGAACATCGAACGATAAATACTACCGAGAGACCACGCGGCAACAGATATAAAATACGGCGTTCGCACTTGTTCCGTGAATTTCATCTGCGTCAGCGGAACGCCCAAGTGCTCCAACCCTTTGGCGCGAGAACTTTGAACCTTCGCAAGTTCACCATCCCCCCCGCTCTCCATCTCCGCTTCCTCGACGTACTCTTCTTTCTCCGGCGGGTCCAAGTACTTTCCCCACACGTAATTATTCGTGCTCATCATAAACACCGCGCTCAACCCGGCTAACCCGTAAAACAACGCTCTAACCGAACACCCCGCTTTATGCATCGCCTCGAACGCGTAAAACGTCACCGTGCTCGAATCGAACGCCATATTCGTCGCGCTGTGCGACATTCCAAAATACATCGTGTGCCTCCAATGTTCGCAAAACTGGAAATGCGAGATGAAAAATCCCGCGCCTCCACTGCCGAGGAACACGCAAGAGACCACGTACGCGTCAAACGTCTTCGAATCCGATTCCGCGAAGAGCACGCACCCGACCGTAAACAACGACAACGAGACCAATCGCACCCACTTCACGCCTTTCAAATCGATCAACCTTCCCCAAAACATCATCGAGAGTGGCACCGAGACCGTTCCCGCGGTAAACATCGCGTTAAACTTCAGTTTCTGCCCCACGCACTCCTCCTCTCCCTCTGCAACAGCCATCGCCGCTCCTTCTACTCCGCACGTTTCCGCAAATTGGCCGTCGCGTTTTAACGCGATCGTTAACGCGCTCAAACCAAACGTCACCCCGGTGCACAAGAGACACTCGACGACGGAGAGGCACAGGAGGAACCACTGGCGTCCGTTCGTTGTATTCGCCGCTGATTTCGTGGTTTTCGTCATTTTCCTTCTTCTGTCTCGCGTTGTGTGTTTTTTCTTCGTATCCGCAGAAGTAATGACGCCGCCGCCGACGGGGAAAACAACCAGAACAAAGAAGAATCCTTCTCGCTCGCAAAACGACGGAGGAGGCGCTGCGATGCTGCTCGTTTCTGTGGTATTCTGCGCCGGCGCCGCGTTCTACCGATTCGCGCTCGAATCTGTAGTCTTAAAGCGTCTCCGGAAGAAGAGAGAGGTGGATGGAGTCGCGCGACGAAGCGTCACTTTGCGGGAAGGGAAAGATGCGATCGAAGGGGAAACGTACGTTCAATGCAGAGGAGGAGAAGGAGAAGGCGTGAAGAACGACAAAAGCGAAGAAGAAGAGAAAGAAACACGTTTGACGCGAAGTTTTAGAACGTTTCCAGCGCACGGAAAGAACACCGCGCTGGTTATCATCGACATGCAGAGTGACTTTTTGAGCAAATCCGGAAGGCTCGGACAACACTACTCTCCAGACGTTCTGGAGCGTTTGGAAGCGACGACTGCGAACGTGGCGAGAGTGTTGGAAAAGTGCAGAGAGAAAGGGTTTACGATCGCGCACAGTCGAAGTCACAGGTACGGAGCGGAAATCCGGAGAGATTTACTCAATGGAATTGACGTGAGTATCAGTAGCCCGATCGAAGGCGTGGACGCTACGTATAACTTTGTCGAGCGGTTGAAACCAAAGGAGGGAGAAATTATCGTGGATAAATGGACGTTCGGCGCGTTCGCGAGCACGGATTTAGAAAAGCAATTAGTCGGACGTGGGGTGGAACGGATATTGTTGTGTGGGATACTGACAAACGTGTGCGTCATGGCGACGGCGGTGCAGGCGTGCGATCGATTTTTCCGGGTGTGTTTAGTCGAAGACGCGTGCGGGGCGTTCGGGAAGGAGAAAGAGGGAGGTTGGCACGATATGGCGGTCACTTTGATTAATGGACCGCAAATCGCGAAACAAAATCATCACAAAAGCGTAGGTTTGTATTTCGGGGAAGTCGCGACCGTGGACGCCGTGGTGGAAGCTTTGGACGGGTTAAAATGATTACGATGATTACGATTTAGTAATAGAAAATTGTCTTTTTGATGTACAACGACGTGAAACCTTTTATACCGCCGCCATCACCGCTTTGTCGGTGGTGCCGCCGTAATTGCTTCTAATTCGTCCTAATATGTATTCTTTTGCGGTCAAACTTTCTTGTCCAGGATACGCTCGAATTACTGCGGACTCGTCGGCTTGCGCGAAAAACGCCATCGAGTGTCGGCTCTTCAGCGCCTACTCTCCTTCCGGCATTCGAACTCTGTGTAAATTGCTCAACAAGTCGCCATTCGTCCAACGACTCAGCATGTCGCCAATATTCACGGTAATTGCACCAGGGTTCGTGTGATCAATCTGTGCCCACTCGGTGTTTTCGAATCCATCTCTTCTCGGGTTCGCCGCGCACTCTAAACCACCGTTTCCGAATTCCGTTCGTTGATACAACAACGTCACGTTGCACCAATCCGTGTGCGCTCCCGCGCGCATGTATCCCATTTTCGCTTGGTCCTCCGCCTCTTCTACTGAATCAAACGGTGGATAATGTATCATTCGTAAAGTGCACTGACTCTCGTTCTCTACCCATAAACTGTGTTTACTCGCGATATCTTCTTCTTCTTCTTCTTCTTCTTCTTCTTCTTCTCCGCCTTGCGCTCTCCTCCTCCTTCTCCGTTCGCGCTGCAAACGCGCGATGACCATCTTCGCCAGCTCCAAAGATTTCCCCATGAACTTTCTCGTGTTCGCTTCAAAATCCGGACCCATATCTTTCGGCCACCTCGTTTCCATGCTCGACTCTTTCGCCGTGACTTGAAAACTTTCCTTTTCGTCTTTCAGTTGCGTGCTCGGTCTCACTTGGAGCTTGTACTCGTATCCGGAATTCACCTTTGCATTATACGGCGACTCTTGCTCTTTCACCGCTTTCGGTCGCGCAAAAAACTTCTCGGAGAATTCAAATTGCCGATCTATGTCTTCCTTGTTAACGAACGGTGCGTTCACGAGTGCGAAAAACCCTACGTTTGATGCCGCGTCGTATAACTTCGCGTCCAACAAATCAGAATCCAAATTGGAAAAATCGATCACCGGGACGGAATGTGCGGAATCATTCAACGCGCGTTTCAAGCCTAACCCAGAGGTCAAGAGCTTCGATTCCGTGTCCACGTCTTGATCGATGATGTGAGTATTCTCTGCGCTCATTTCCTTCCTCTTTTTTTCCTTCTCTTTCTCTGTCTGGCGTGTTGTGTGTGCGTCTTTATTGTAAAGCGGAATTTTCCGAAAAGGCGGGCAAAACCGTTAGAAAAAGCCGCACACTTAGATCACTAATGGACGCGATCCCAAACTCCCGCCCGTACCCGTGGCCCTTCCCCGACCCAAATGAACATTATTTCGACGCGTTCGAACACACCGCGTTCATTCTGATCGACATGCAGCTCGATTTTTGCGGCAAGAACGGGTACGTCTCCAAAATGGGATACGACGTTTCCCTCACCCGGAAACCGATCGAGAACGTCAAGCGAGTGTTGCAGAAGTGCCGAGAAAACGACGTGCTCGTGTTACACACCAGGGAAGGACACAGGAAAAGTTTACGAGATTTACCGGAGAATAAAAGGTGGAGAAGTGCTCAAGCAGGGGCGGAAATCGGCAAGGATGGGCCGTTGGGGAAAATACTCACCAGAGAAGCCAGTGGGTGGAACCTCATAGAGGAGTTGAAACCGCTCGAGACGGAAGACGTGATCGATAAACCAGGGAAAGGATCATTCATGGGGACGGATTTAGATCTCATATTACGTTTAAACAAAATCAGACGGATCATATTTGGCGGGATAACGACGGACGTGTGCGTGCACACGACGATGCGAGAGGCGAACGATTTAGGATACGAGTGTTTACTCTTAGAGGACGGCACGGGAGCCACGGACGAGGGGAATCACGCGAGCGCGATAAAGATGGTGCACATGCAAAACGGCGTGTTCGGGGCCACGGCGAAGTGCGAAGACGTGTGTGCGTTTTTAGACGCGAATCGGTTCGATGGTGCCGAAAATAGAGATGCGATCATTCCGAACGCGAAACCGTTCCCGTTTACCATCAGAGCGAAGAAAACGGCGATCGTTATGGTCGATTGGCAGTTAGATTTCACCTCGCCTAAAGGTTTCGGCGCGGCGTTGGGGAACGATTGCGAAGTTTTGCGCGAAGAAGCCTTGCCGAATGCGGTTAAAATTTTAGAAGCAGGTCGCGAGGCGAAGTGCGCGATCGTGCACACGTTGGAGGCGCACAAAGCAGACCTCTCGGATTGCCCGCCGAGTAAAATTCGAAGATGCGACAAAATCGGTCAAACCGTGGATGCTAAAATGGGCCGCATATTAGTCAGAAACGAACCTGGGAACTCGATCGAGCCATTAGTAGCACCAATCGAAGGCGAACTCATCGTCCACAAACCAGGTAAAGGTGCTTTTTACAACACGAATCTCGAATTCCAGCTGAAGAGGAGAGGGATCGAGACTCTGATTTTCACCGGCGTGACCACGGAAGTGTGCGTCCAAACGTCCATGCGCGAAGCGAACGATCGCGGTTTCGAGTGCATCGTCGCAGACGACGCCACCGAATCGTACTTCCCGGAATTTAAAAAAGCGTGTTTGGAGATGATTTCCAGTCAAAACGGTATCGTCGGTTGGCGATGTCTCACCGAAGACGTCGTAAACGCTTTGAAAATATGAGAAACTTACAACACATCACCTACAAATCTTCCACAAATCACGCGCTCACACACGCATCAAATAAATGCCAGACGCCATCCACGGCGCTCTCTTAACGTGCGATAACCCTCCCATCAAAACCTTCATAGAGGCTTTGAACGATTCTTTACCTCAGGAGGAAAGATTCATCGTCTCCGCGAACAAAACGTTGGACGAGAAACATCTGTTGATTCAACGCGAACGAGTTGAATTCGTCCAATCGAAAGTGAAAGAGTTCACGGATAAAAATCAGTACTCGGCGCCGAGAGACGGGTCGTAAGAGCAACACATGGTCGTCGTCGTCGTCAGTCGTTTCGCGGGTAGTGTTTCTCCGATACGCCTTCGCGGCGGCGGCGCGGGGAGGAGAGCGGACGAGAAGAGAAGTTTGATGCCTGTAAAACGTCTTGGAGGAAAGAGGAAAGCAACGAACGCGGCGACGGAGGATTTCATTGGCACGGTTTTGTCGAAGAACGATATCGTCGTCGATGCTATTGTCGTTCGCGATAATACTGTTTTCTCTGATTTAGCGTACGTGGAAAACGACGCTTGGTGGGGGTGGGCGTTCGCGCCCGGCGGGTTCGTGCTCGGACCTTCGATTTTGTTCGCGCTGTACATTCTCGGTACTTTGATTTTTGACGCGGTCGCGAAGCAGATGAAGACGAAGGAAGAGGAGGAAGAGTAGTTTTAGAGAGCGTGTTGTATCATCACTTAAATATATAGTACTTATTTACGTAAGGAACCTACTGCTGCTGCGCTACGTGCGTGCGTTTGTTTATTCTAATGAGCTAAAATTATACAATTTTCTTGGGCAGTAAGAAAGCGTCGAACGAGTACGCTCCCGCGCCGAACATTTGCAACAAGAGCATCCCTCCGGCGCAGGAGAGGTTGACGACAAAGTGCGTTCGCGCGTGTTCGGGCATGAGCGTTCGCGCGTTCCAGAAATCCCAGCTCAGAAACGCTTCGAGAAAGAGACTCAAGGCCATGAATCGGCAGACGAATTTGGTGCGGAGCCCGAGGAATAACGGGAGCGCGAGGATGAATTGGACCAAGAGCCAATTGCTGTCGTGTCCGTCTTTTCGCTGTTTCTGTTCGTTTTCCGCACCACCATCTCCTCCGGTTGATTCAGTTTCTTTTAATTTGCTGTACGCGTCCATATCGTTCCTAGCGATTCGAATGACCTGTTCCCAGCCGACGTATAGAAACACAGACGCTAACGCCAATCTCGCAAACGCCAACGCGATCGATTTCAATTTGCTCTGCTTCCCTTCGCGGTTCGTTCTAGGGTTGCCGAATTTACTGAAGAGCAAGCCATCGCGGCCGTCGGCGTTTTGGACGGCTAAACCTCGTCGAGAGTGGATGGTGTTGACTAACAGTAACGTCGTCGATCCCAAAACGCTCAGCTTTTTCATCGCGAGTTCGTTGAACACGATGCCGTTTGGGCCGAAAAACACCTCTTTGGTCAATCCGATCGATTCGCGCATGTCCCAGAAGAGTAAGTAGACGCAACACATGGACGGTTTGATATCGTGCACCATTAACGTAGTGACAACGACCACTAATAGCGCGCCGTATGGAACACCGATGGGCAAATCCACTTGCCCTCGCGGGAACCCGTGCTCTTTGTTGAACTCGTAATATTTAAATCTCCACACGTAATAGGCGTACTTTTCAGCCGCCGCGTTGAAGTAATAAATCGAAATAAACAATCGGGCAAGAAAGAATATCTCGCTCGATTTCATTAACCGCTGAAAGTACATGCCTAATATCTTCCACTTGCGCACGATGCCGTGCGCGTTGTTCACGTCGATGAGCATGATTCGTAATTGCGAGGCTCGTCGCGACAAGTACTGGCGCTTCTTCAAACTGCCCGTATATTTGACTCTTTGGTCTTCTAAATCGTGATTCGCAGACGGGTTCGATGCGACTGGAGAGTTGAACACCGAATTACTTCGACTGGTATCGCTCGATGCTCCGTTCATGATCATACCGTTGCTGTTTCTATTCCGAGACGGACTGCCGAAAATTTGAGAACCGCCGCTGCCGCCCATATCCCCTAATATTTCCTTTTCGTTCTCCTCTCTTTCTCGCTGTTTAGCTAATCGATACTCGTGAATCTTCCTGAACATGGTCTTCAACCAAATGGATAAAGTCGTCACCAACATGACGAAAAACTGCGCCACGACGCCGTCGACGAACGGCGCGTGTCGCTTCGGCGCTTCCGCGTGGTCGTCGATATTCAACGCGTGGTCTGGATTCACGTCGTCGTGGTGCTCGGGATCTGGCAAAGGGTTTGGTGCCGCGTGTTGTTGATGATGATGTTGTTGTTTTTGCTGCTGCGCGCTATCGTTTCCGCTCTTCTTGCTCTCTGTCGCCGTCGTGTAAGAAAACGATTTTGGTTTGTTTTCTCGTTGTTGTTGTTGTTGTCTCTCGTTCGTCGTCGCCGTCTTTGCAGCCGCCTCCCTCCTCTTCTCCTCCTCTCTCTCCTTCTCCTCTTCGACTAACTTCGCCGCTCTCAACAGCCTCTCTCTTTCCTCGCGTTTCTTCTCCATCTCCCTTTTCTGCATTTCAATCCTATCCTTTTCTTTCCTCTCCGTCTCTTTCCTCAACTGCTCTTTCCTCTCCTTCTCTTTCCTCATATACTCCATCCTCTCCATCCGCTCTCGCTCCATCCTCTCCGCGCGTTCTTTCGCCTCCGTCTTCTCCCTCCGCATCCTGTCCACATCCATATTTTCCTCTCGTTTCCTCCTCTCTTCCTCTCTTTTCCTCTCCTCCGCCTCTCGCAAAATCCTCTCCGCGCCGGTGTTGGACTGTAACTCCCTTTGTACTTGTTCTCGTTCCAATTTTCTCTGCTGCTCCTCCTCGTACGCGATGCGCGTCTGCCGTCGTCGCTCTTCGTCTTCTTGGTGTTTTCTCGCTCTTTCTCGTATTTCTTGTTCTTCGTGTGTTTGTGATTGTTGTTGATTGTTTCCCGCCGAATTCGTCGTCCCTATCGTCGTTCCGCTGCCGCCTCCTCCCCCTGGGGCATTTTTCACCTTGAGCTCCTCCTCTCTCGGATCTTCCCATTGGCTCCTTTTATTCGTCTCCGACCAAAAGTAGACCTTCCCTTCTTCGTTCTGGTATTTTTCCCACCGTTCGTTTAAGAGTGGGTAGTTCACGGTGAACTTTTCCAGTAATATTGCGTTTACGTTCGCGAGAAAGAGTGTCGTTTGGACGAGAATCAAAATCAACATCATCGTCATTCTTCTCCAACGCATCGTCATCAATTCAGATTTTTGCGTCGATGAGATTATAACGATATTATTCACGAGTCTGTTCTTCTCTTCCGCGGAGCAAAACTTCTCGTCAAACCGCGAAAAGCGTGCGGCGCAGAGGTCACAAATTCAAAGCGCAATAATAACGGTCGAATCTGCGCGCGCGTTCGTTGTCTCTGTTTTTGTTAAGAAAACTCTTCCCTAATAAAACGTTCACTTTTTGTCTGCCCTTTTAAGGAAAGAATTTGAAATGAAAGGTCAGACTGAAGAAAAATTGCACCAAAAAAATGACACATTTTTCTCTCCGATACGAAAACGAGAGGAGGAGGAATACACAGAAGAAGAAGAAGAAGAAAGAGAGAAAAGACGACGCGAGAGAGGCCCCGCTGTTGTTGTTGTTGTTGTTGTTGCGGAAATGGAGCGTTTAAAGCTCGGACCGACCGAGATGTGGACGGGATTGGTGTTGCATCGTGCGGATATTTTAGTATACGAGTACTCGTATTTTATGAATTTTTAACTCAAATCAGACAAGAAAAATTCACATAAAATCGCAGGAAAGAACCACTTGACCTTTTTACTCAAGTAACCTAATAAAGTTATTCTCATCACTTTACCATCATCGATCGGCACAACAAAGAGTGCACCATATATAAATAATGTCGTCCGAAGAAATCACGTGCAAAGCGGCAATCGCGACCGCCCCGAACCTCCCGCTCGAAATCTGCGACGTCATCGTTTCCCCGCCGCAAAAAGGCGAAGTGCGAATAAAAATCACCCACACCGCCTTGTGCCACACGGACAGTTACACTTTATCCGGGCAGGACCCGGAAGGGTTATTCCCCGCGATTTTAGGGCACGAAGCCGCTGGAATTGTAGAGTCTGTCGGGGAAGGCGTGACGAGTTGTAAAGTTGGGGACTCGGTCATTCCGTGTTACCAGGCGTGTTGTTTAAACATCGAAAACGTAAAACCGTGCAAGTTTTGCGTGCACCCGAAAACGAACTTGTGTCAAGCGGTCAGGCAATGGACCGGATGCGGGATCATGAAAGCGGACGAGAAAACGAGGTTTCGAAAGGCGAGCGATGACACGCCTATATTTCACTTCATGGGGACGAGCACGTTTTCGGAGTACACGGTGGTGCACGAAGTAGCAGTCGCCGTGGTCAATCCAAAAGCGCCGAGAGAGAAGACGTGTTTGCTCGGGTGCGGGGTGAGCACCGGGTGGGGTGCGGTGTATAACACCGCGAAAGTTGAGAAAGGGAACACGGTTGCCGTGTTTGGTTTAGGCGCGGTTGGGTTAGCCGTCATCGAAGCGTCCAGAGAGGTTGGTGCCAGCCGGATTTTAGCCATCGATACGAACCCGGAGAAATTCGAGGTGGCGAAAAAGTTCGGCGCGACGGAGTGCGTGAATCCGAAAGATTTCGCAAACGAGAAGATTCAAGACGTGATTGTACAAATGACCGACGGTGGCGTCGATTTCTCGTTCGAATGCATCGGGAACGTGGACGTGATGCGAGCAGCCTTGGAGTGCGCGCACAAAGGATGGGGCGAATCCGTCATCATCGGCGTCGCCGCAGGCGGGAAGGAAATCGCGACGAGACCGTTTCAGTTAGTCACAGGCAGAGTGTGGCGAGGGACGGCGTTCGGCGGGTACAAATCGAGAGTCGAGGTACCGAAGTTAGTGGAGAAATACTTAGCCGGGAAAACGATGCTGGACGAGTACGTGACGCACCAGATGAAGTTCGAGCAAATTAACGACGCGTTCGATTTGTTACACGCCGGCAAATGCCTTCGAGTCGTCTTGTCCATGGATGAATAATCAGAGTTTTCTTCTTTCTTTCTAAAATGTTCCTACATTTGTATACACACACACGAACGCTATTTTGTTACGTACTCAACAACTTTATCGCGTGAAAAGCCACGTGGTCATGCATGAACGTCGATATGAACCAGTAACTGTGGTCGTATCCTTCTCTCACGTTATACTTCACGAACCCTTTCGTATTCTTCTCCGCCGCCTCTTGGAACCGCTCCGGATGTAACTGCGTCTTGTAAAAAGTATCTGCGTCGCCTTGATCGATCAAAATCGCCTTCGTCACTGTTTTCATCGTCCCAGGTTCCATCATTTTCACCAACTCCGTCGCATCGTGCATCTTCCACTCGTTCTCATCCTTCAAATACCCTTTAAACGCTTTTTGCCCCCACGGACAATCCTTCGCGGACGGGTTCGCGATTGGCGCAAACGCCGAAACGGACGCGTACTTCCCCGGATTCCTCAACGCCAAGGTCAACGCCCCGTGACCGCCCATAGAGTGACCCATAATGCTCTGCCTGTTAAAATCCACTTTATCGTTTATAAAATCGATAGCTTTACACACTTGTTCCAGTTCTTTCGTCGCGTACGTCTCCATGTTGTAATGCTCCGCGTACCCTTTCGTCGTCGCGTTCACGTAAAATCCAGCGCCTATGCCGAAATCCCACGAGGCCGATTCTTCATCGTCAATTTTTTCGTGACCTCTCGGTGACGTGTCCGGCATTAAGAAGCAAATTCCAGATTGTTTGCACGTTTCAAACGCGTTGCCTTTTTGCGAGACGTTTGTGTCGTCGCACGTTAATCCGCTCAGGTATGTGATGAGTGGCATTTTCCTCGCGTTTCCGTTTCCAACGGGGAAATCATCTTCGTCGGATGGAATGTATATCGCAAACGTCATGTGACACTTGTTGCACGGCGAATAGTGTTTGATTCTGTGGAGAAAACCAGCGTGGACTTTGACGGTGGAGAGGATTTCAGGTTTGAAGAGTACTTTTTCGTCGTTTTCATCGGACATGATGATGATGATGATGATGGGAATGGGCGGTTGTTGATGTGTAAGTGTGTGGGCAGATGTGAAGATGATACGCTATACAAACACTCGTTTTCTAAATTATACACTCTATATTATTCTTAATCTCTTCTACCAGTGGAAGTGCGACTGCTACTCCGACTGTGCGTTGGCGAGGATAACAAGCCTCTGTTCTCCTCCTCGTCCGATGTCGTCGTTCCGCGCCGGAGGATGGTTTCGTGGTTGCCGCTCGGGATGCGGTGGTGAGCCGAAGAAGAAGAAGCCCCGTTATTAAAACCACCACCGTTGTTGTTATTACTATGGATGTTTCGAGAGTGCAAAACCGCCCCGCTGCGCACGTCTTCGGCATCTTTACCTAGCGTCGACCCGGTGAAGTATAAGAGGATGGCGCAGACGCCCCAACTGCTGAAACTGAACACGAAGGCTTTCTCGCGACCGAATAAGCCGACGAGTTGCGCCACGATGGCCGGGCCGAAGCCTCGACCGAGGTCGTCGGTTAAGTTGAAGAGGGAAAACGCCGCGCCGCGTTGGTCCGGCGGGTTGACGTGGATGACCATCGCGCGGACGTTCACGCCGGTATACGTGCATAAAATACCGGCAATAGCGGCGATGGTGATGTGCGTGGCCATGTTTAAGAAGGAATCATTGTAGTTGTCGGTACTTACCAAATATAACCACGGAAGGCCGCCGAGGACGACCATAATCGCCATCGAGTTGCAAAAGGTCCTGGGGGATTCGTTGTACGCTTTTTGACCGAGAATTCCGCCGAATACCATGCCCAAAAAACCACCCAAAGAAAATCCGAGCATGATCGAGGTCGCGTGCGGAACGCCTAACCCTTTATTCGTGGCTAAATAATCGTTCATAAAGGCGTTGATGACCGACCACGGAACGCATCCAGGGATACCTTGTAATAACGCGAACTTGTTCGTGGGCACCGCAAGGACCCACTTTATGGAAATCCACGACGTTTGCGCGCCGGTTTTTATTTGTTCCCACACGGACGCTTCTTTGTTATTCTGGCCGCCGTCGCCGTCGCCGCCGCCGCTAATCGTACCGTGACTACTACTATGAGTACCGCCGCCGGCGCTCGCCGCGACACCGACCAAATCATCGCTCGAATAGCTATTCCCATCCATAATCCCTCTTTTCGGCTCTTTCACCGACGCTAAAAACAAAAATCCAACGATTACCCCGGGCACGGCGACGACGACGAACGGCGTCCTCCACCCGTACTCGCTCCCGACGTACCCGGCGATCCCTTGCCCCATCCCGACCCCAAACGACATGCACACCCCAACTAACGCCGACGCGTGCGATCGCCTGTGCGCGGGAAACAAATCCCCAATCAACGAAAACACTAAAGGTAACGCCCCGCCAACCGCTATTCCGGTCAGCGCTCGTATCGCCAACAACTGCTCGTACGTCTTCACCACCGAGATGAACAAATTCGGCCCCTGCCCGAGAAATATCGCGAACGCGAATAACTTCACTCTCGAATACTTATCCGCTAAAATCCCAATCAAAACGCACGCCGGAACGCCGAGTAAGAAGAACGCGAACGCTATTTCGCCGCCTAATTTTTCGTCTCTCGTTTGGTTGTCGAATTTAAACTCTCGAGCCATTTGCGTCAAGTTTGGCGCTATTAAGTTTGAATCCGCGTAGACGAAGGTCATGCCGAGCATGAGTAAATAGAACGTTCGTTTGCTCTCTTTGTTTAATTCCGGGAATACGTCGTAGTTTTCCATATTGCGCGTTCTGTGAGTATCTATCGCGTATCAATTCAAGCGCGACCTTTCAACAACGAGCGCGGGGAAAAATTCCAATTTGTGATGCCAACAACAACAACAACAAAAGAAACGCAGAAACGACGCTTTGGAGGGTTACGTTTTCGTGATGATGACCCAGACGAGAGAGCGTTCTTATTTATATACTCTCTCTCCCTCTCTCTCTCGTTTTCCGGCGCGTGGTAAAGTGAAGAACAAGAAAAATATTTGTGTTTTGTTTGCTTGTTTTTCTCCTCTTTTTCTTTCATTGAAAAATGCTAAAACTACTACTTCTCGATGATGGTTTCTTCTTCTTCTTCTTCTAATCTAAACTTTTACGACGCTCGCGACGCTCGTAAAGCGTTTCATCTGCGCGGATACCTGTTCGTACAACTCGTTATTTTCTTTGCTTTTGTTCTTGACTTGCTCCAACGCTCTTTCGCAAACGGCGTCGGCTAAGCTGGAGTGTTCGTAGCCGCTATCGCAAAACGCGCGCAAGGCTCGCCACATTTCGCACGCGGATTGCGCGAGCGTTTCCGCGTTTTCTCGTTCGAGTTTACTCGACTCGGAGAGGAGTTTCGAGCCGAAACCGGTGGATGTTTTCTTTTTCGGTTTGAGGGTTTCCGAGAAGACGTCGCGGAGTTGCGAGGCGAGTTTGACCGATCGAGAGGCGGTGTCTCTGGCGACGAGGAAGGCATCTTCGACGAGGTCGTCGAGGTAGGCTTTCTCGTTCGCGTCCTTGTTGTTCGCCGTTGACTTCTTCTCTTCTTTCTTTACGCCTTGTTGCTGCAAGCCGGTTTTGATGTTGATGGGCGCGTCGCCGATCAAATCACCCTCGTAGACGCCTCGTTCGTAGCCAAACTCGTCGCGGAATTTACGCAACGCCGTTCGCAACGCGACCGTATCCTTCTTTTTATGCGACGCGCGGATCTTCTCAATCAACTCGCGGAATTTCTTCTCCTCCGCGCGACGTCTGGCTTCGTCGTATGCGTACGCGGATCCACCCGGTTGTTGACTCAACTCTTGCGAGGCTGCGATATTCGCGAAGCCGTTGTTGTTGTTCTCAATTTGTTCGTCCTTCACCATCGCACCTCGACGCGAACGCGTCGGAGTCGTGTGCACTGCGTTATCTCCTCCTCCTTGTCCTCTGGCGGAGCTTCTCGTCGGCGTTCTTTGTTCGGCGGATGGTATTGGTACTTGCTCCACCGTCGCTTGCGATAACGGTTCTTCTTTCTTCACGACGGGAAGAACAACTTGTCCGTAATTTTCTCGAGAAAGTACGCCGTCTTCCAAACTGAACTGTTTCCCCATAAATGCCAATTCCGAACCTTTCTCTTCACCAGTCGCTCTTCGTTTTGCTTTGGAAAATATCAAACCCATTTTACGATCTTCGTCTCTTCCTAACGCGTCGGCGACGGCGGCGTGTTCGTTCAACACTCGCAACGCTTCGTCGTACTCTGGGCCTAAACGCATGACATCGATGTCTTTGATTAGCTCGGAGCCTAGCTGCGGGTCGTCAAACTGGACGCGAATGTTCAGTTTAGAAACAGTTAAAACAGATCCGACGTACGCGCGTTTCGCTAACGGGTGTTTCGCCAACACTCTTTGACCGACGATGAACGGCTCTGGAATCGGGATCAACTCGGCGGTATCGTTCGGCGCGGCGAGCTTTTCAATCTCCTCTTTGCTGAGCATTTTCCCCTTCAAGTTTGCCTCTACTTTCGCTCTGGCAGCGTTTCGGTGGTATTCTAATCTAATTCGTTCGTCTCTCAAGAACGGTATGGATAAACGTCGGACTTTACCCAAAGACTTGCGGACGTCTCTCCATTTCTTTCTCGATTGTTTCGACCACGCGGTTTCGTTGATGTCGCAGTGCTTCGCGAACCGCTTGAAATCGTTCCTGGCGAACCAGTCTTCGTCTGTACCTGGCATGAACCATTCCGCTAAAGCCCACTTGCGCGTGCGTTCGTTTCCACTTCGCGCGGCCATTTCCGCCAACGGGTGGTCGCGAGGGATTCCAGGCGGCGGTAACGGCGGCGGCGGCGACAACGCAAACGTGTAGCCAGCTTGCTTGGCCAATTTCGCGCGACGGTCGAGAAGGAATAAACCTCCCTTCAACGACCTCGAGCGTCTCGTTTTGTACTTTGCCGCCACAGCTTGCTCGAGCTTTTGTTTCCCAAAAGCAACCATCGCTTTCTGGTGTTCTAAGCGTAAATCTTCCTCGGTTTTTTGGCCTTCGAGTTTCAACCTCTTCCGCGCCGGAGAGACGATGTTTTTCCCGCCTTGTTGTGAACCGCCACCGCCACCACTGTTCGCTTTCTTCGGTCGGTCGCCGTTACTACTCGCTTTCTTGGGTGCCTTAGCGTTGAACTTTTTCAACGGCGTCGCGGCGTCGGCGAGAGTCATCAAACCGTCCAAAGCGCCGCCGACATCCGCGAACGGATCGTCCTCCCCGTGATTCATCTCTTGTTCGTTGCTATTGTTCGCGTTCGCGCCGCCGTCCACGTTTTCTTCTTCGCCGTTATATTTGTGCGACTCTTGCGTTTGCTTGACCGCCGGCGACGTGTCTTGATACTCTTCGTCGCTCTCGAATCCTCCGTCATCGATCAACTTTCGTTTATTCTCTGCTCCAAACGCGGGCAAAGTCATCGCGTTCCCGGTGCTCATGGACGGACTCGATCTTTTCCCGCTCGGTTTCGGCGATAAAGACACTAAATTCCTCGCCGCCAGCTGCGCGTCCTTCTTGTCTTTCCCGGTCAATTTATGCGCGTCCAATGGCAACTTGTTCTCCCTCGGCGTTCTTTTCCCTTTCTTCGGCAATCGTTTTGGCGACGGTTTCGTGCTGTTCCCGCTCGTCGCTCCGGCAATAAACGCCGCCATGTTCTGTTCTTTTTGACTGCTCTTCCCATTCCCGTTCCCGTCCGAGGTATCGTCTCCGGACGTGCTCCACTCTCTCGCGCTTTTATTCCTCGCCGCTTTCTCCTTTGCCGCCTTCTCCAAGTTGTCAAAATAATCTCTCGTCAACGCGTGCAAAGCCGCGGCCGAAGCGACTCCGTCCGGCAACGACAAAAACGCCTGGTTTTTATCGTACATATTCACGCACTCCTTCACCGACCTCCCCGTCTTCTGCGCTATAGAATCAAAGTTCGGTATGTGCTCGCTGTACTTATTCTCAAACCCGTCTCTTTCTTCTTTCAAACCGTTAAAAAACGCCACGCACTCCTCCTCGCTCCATCTCGGACCGAGCGGCGACTGCGAGACGATGCCTAATACCGTCGTCTGCGCGTCCAACTCGTGCGAGTGATAATTGTTGTTGTTGCTCTTCCTTCTTTTGTTCGTGCTGCTCGGAGGTGGGAGGGGTGGTTTCCCCATGGATCCTCCTTTCGATGTCAGATTGAGCGGCGGCGGTCTCGTCGATTTTTTAGCTCCTCCTCCTCCTCTTTCAGTCGTTCCCGTCGTGTTGTTGCTTACCGATTTCTGTTTTGCATTGAGAGAAAAGTACACACAAAAAAGGTGAGCGTTAGATGTGTGTCAAACGAAAACGAAAGCGCTTCTCTCTCCGCAATAAAAGTCAGTATTCCGACAAACACACAGAGAGAAAAGCGAGAGAGCGAGAGAGAGTGAGATGAAGCGATTTTTTCTGAATCTTCTTCCCCGTCGAGAGCAAATTTTTCGAATTTTACGCGCGCAAAGAAACAACCCGTAACGAATGCTACGAAATTAAACTTACCTTGCTCCCGCCAGATTTCTGTCCTCCGGATAAGTCTTTATCCTTTTTTTCCGTCTCCTCGGGGATGAACCGTTTCGGGGTGAGCGTTTTGCGACTGCTTTTACGCTCTGTCATCGTATAAATGCGTGCGCTTTTTTGTAACGAACACTTGTTTTTCTCCTTTCTGAGGGAAAAAATACAGACAAAAAAACAAAAAAAATAAGAGAGTTTTGTGAGCACTCGCGCACACATATCTTCTGTGTCTCGATCGAAATGCTCCTGAAAATTCGTGCGCGTGTGTATGTATGTGTGTATGTTCTTCGTGTGAATTTGAAGCTCTAAAATCATTGCAACCGAGGAGATACGTCTGTTTTTCTTTGCGTTTTCTGAGGGGGTTAACAATAGGAAAAAAAGAGGAGAAAAAAGGTGTAAGACTTTCCCACAAAAACACCACACGCGATAGTACTTATTTATTCAGTATTCACGCACACAAAACACACAGAAAGAGAGAGAGGACCGCTTTTCGCCGCCTTTTGAGAGAATTTGAGAGAATTTTAGTATTACGCGCGTAATAATAACACTTCTCGAGCTGTTTGTTGTTTTCTAAATCTCTCATTTAAGCGGACAGATTGCGCTCTTTGTTCCCCGGGGAGGATTACAATCAAAATACCGTCGTCTTTGTCTTCCCCTCTGTACAGATCCACCGAGGATTTTGGAAGCTTAAGCGCTTCTTCTTTATCTGCGGAGAAGGAGGAGGAAAGCAACAACAAGGAATCCACCGCATTTGCGAAGAAGAGTTCGTTTTTTGTTAAATCAAAGATCGGACCGAGGAGCGGGATGATGCTTGGTGGTGATGAAAGGGAAGGGTCCTTGCCGCGATTCGAGCGGACGAGTTCAGGCGGCGGGTACGAGTTATATTCCTCAAATAACGACGACGACAATACTAATACTAATAACAACATGAACGGAGGAGGAAGGATGTCTTTTAGAGATGTTGGATCGAACGTGTTTGATCAAGACTACAGCGACGACGAGGACGTGGATAAGTTGAACGCGAACGCGGACGTGCAAGTAGATTTAGGCGACGTGAACGACGACGCGTTCGATTGGAAGACGTTTTGGAAGTTTGTCGGTCCGGGATTTTTGATGTGCATCGCGTACGTGGATCCTGGGAATTTCGAGAGCGATTTGCAAGCGGGTTTGCAGTTTAATTATAAATTGTTGTGGGTGTTAGTGTGGGCGACGATTGCCGGGTTGCACATACAGTCGTTGTGCGTGCGATTGGCGCTGTCGACCGGGTGGCATTTAGCGAGGTGTTATCGCGAGGAGTACGATAAGAAAGTAGTCAGAGCGTTGTGGGTGGTATCCGAGTTAGGGATTATCGCGTCGGACGTTCCAGAAGTGATCGGAACCGCGTTGGCGTTGAAGTTGATTTTTGGGTTTCCTACGGTCGTCGGCGTGTTCTTGACGTCGCTGTCGACGTTTGTGTTTTTGGGTTTGCAACACTTTGGCGTGAGGAAGTTGGAAGCGTTCATGGGGTCGTTAGTAGCGATCATGTCCTTGTGTTATTTAGGCGAGTTAGTGTATTGCGACGACGTGCACGTCGGCGAGGTAATCGCCGGTGCGAGTATTCCAAGAATTCCGAGCACGACGGCGCTGTTTATCGCGGTGTCTTTGTTAGGCGCGGTGGTCATGCCGCACAATTTATTTTTACACTCGGCGTTGGTGTTAACTCGAGGGTACCAGTTAGGCGAGAAGAGTTTGAAAAAAGCGTTCAAGTATAACGTCGTCGAATCTGGGATGGCGTTAACGGTGACTTTATTTATTAACTTTGCGGTCGTTATCGTCGCCGCGACAGAGATGCAAAAAATTACCGACCCTGCGGAACGCGCGGAGATGATCGACAAACCGTTACAAAACGCGCCGAAGATGTTGAACAAACTGTTAGGTTCCGCGGCAAAAGGTTTGTTCGCCGTCGCGTTATTAGCCTCCGGTCAATCGAGCACAATCACGGGAACCTACGCCGGTCAATACGTCATGGACGGTTTCCTCAAATTGAGAGTCCATCCGGGTTTGCGCGCCTTTCTCACGCGCGCGTGCGCCATCGTGCCGTCCTTAACCGTCGTCCTCATCGCCGGCGACGAAGACGCGGAAACTTTAATCGTCGTCTCCTCGGCGATTTTGAGCATTCAACTTCCGTTCGCGTTAATCCCGCTGGTAAAATTCTGCTCCAGCTCTCGCATCGTAGGCGAAGCTTTCGTCCTCAAAGGCCGGGCGCTGAAAGCGACCAACGTTCTCTCCGGCGTCATCGTCTGCGCGAACGTCAGCTTACTCCTCATGACGTTGTTCACGTCGAGATACGTCAACGCCTCCTTCGGCGGCATCGTTCTGGGCATGACCGCCGTCCTCTTCATCATCGGGTACTGCTATTGCATCTACTGGTTGCTCGATCAACCCGTCAGGCAAAACTTGAAATCGAGAATCGATCAACGCTTAGGATTGGAGTCTTCCAACTTTTCCAACGCCGCCGCGGAGAGTGAAATAGTAGGCATCAATAATAACGACAACATGAACAACATCGAGGAAGAAGACGACGACGACGACGAAGGCGATCAGGTGGCTATGCTGAGAACGCAGCCGTCCTCTTAAAATTTGAGCATAAGCGAGAAAAGAGAATACTTTAGAGAGGAGGAAATATGTATAAAAGAGAGATGAAGAAGCGCGCAACTAAAGCCCAATCATCAAAGCGAGAGTTTGTAATAATAGAATCAAAACAGTGTTTAATAAGGAATTCAGCAGCAGAGAACAGCGAATGATGCGAGGAGAGAAGACATTGTAACGCGTTCGTCTTTCTTACGCTTTCGCTCGAATATTTATAGAGAGCAGTAGACCTTTTGAGGCGATCCTTTTCGTCGTCACAACTTTCACGCGCGAAAGTACCTCTCTCTCTCTCTGCTGCGAAAACCGAAACGTACTCGTACTAACACTACTCTCTGAAACTACTATTAAAAATGCGCGTCGCTACGAGTAATAGTGCTACCATTGCATCCTCTCTTCGTCCTCCTCGGCGTCTTCACCATCTGCGCTCGGAATCGCGATCGAAATCATCATCGTCGTCTTCCGTTTCTTTTGTGACGAGAAGAGCGCAAAAGATGTTTCCTGAGGAAGAAGAGGACGACGAGGACGACCAACGACCGAGCACGAGTTTTTCGTCCTCCTCGTCGTCTGAATTGTCGTCTTCCAATACTAATACGAATAATTCTTCGCGGGGAAACCGGCGACGGATGGTTTTGGGTGGAAGTTCCCTGGCGGCGTTCGCGATGATGATGACGATCGATGGCAACGCTTCTTTCGCCATTGAGGAGGAAGAGGAACAAGTACGAGTCGAAGAAGAAGCGCCGAAACAAAAACGAAGAGATATTCCGCTCGAAAAAGTCGCTCGAGAAACGTTAGCGTTTACGTTTTTTTACCCGACGGAGACGTTATCGGGAAAACCAATTCCGTGGTCGGAGTCTCGCGAGCGCGAGACGTATTCGAGCTCCGAGCCGATGTCGCCAGACGCGAGGCAAAGAATCGTGCACGAGTTGATTTCGTTCAAAGGCCCACTGACGACGGTGGTGACGGTCGGGGAGTTACCGCCGAAGTTGTTGAATAAGCCGGAGAAGGAGTGGACGGCGAAGAACGTGGCGAATGCGATTTTGGCGGATAAAGCGACGGGGAGAGTCGCGAGCGGACAGAAGATTTCGTTAGCGGAGGTGGATAACGCGGTGAAGGAAGAGAAGGAAGACGGGACGACGTATTATTACTACGAGTATATTTCGCAAGGCTCGCCAAACTCGAAAGAAGGTGAAGCGACGACGTATCGTCACGCGAGAGGCGTGACCGCGGTCAGAGACGGGTTCGCGTATACGGTGAGTATGAGCACGCCCGAGCGATTTTGGGACGAAATGGACGAGGGGTTCGACCAATCTATTCGCGCGTTCTCCTTAGACGCGCCTGGGAAGAAGTACAGAAAACCCGGAGACGAAGGATTGGACATTCTCCACGTGTTTGATTAATAATACTCTACGAGAAGAAAAAGAGGATGCGATGCAATTTTTGTAATAACGATGACATTTATTCTTCGAGGAAACAACACCACAACTTATTATTATGGAACTTTTCTTCTTCTATGTTTTTTTTGTTTACTTGGTACCTTCGATCGCTCGCTTACCACCGTCCAAGCAGTTCTGCAACAACATGGCGATGGTCATTGGACCAACGCCTCCCGGCACCGGCGTGATGAAACTCGCTCTCTTTTTCGCTTCGTCGAAATCGACGTCCCCGACCAACGCGTATCCGCTCTTCTTCGACTTATCTTCAACCGAGTTCGTCCCAACATCGATAACCGCCGCACCTTTTTTAATCCAATCCCCTTTAATCATCTTCGCGCTCCCCGCAGCCGCGATTAAAATATCCGCCTGCCTACAAATCTCTTTCGGATTTTTCGTTCTCGAGTGCACCACCGTGACCGTGCAATCCTTCTTGTTCAACATCATGCTCGCCGGCATCCCGACGATGTTACTCCTCCCAACGACGACCGCATTCTTCCCTTTCAATTCCACCCCGCTTCGCTCTAATAACACGATGGACCCTTTCGGCGTGCACGGCATAAACAACGGCTCGTGTCCTTTCATCGCCAGCATCCCGATGTTCAGCGGATGAAATCCGTCCACGTCCTTCTCCAAGGAAATAACCCCTAAAACTTTCTCCTCGTCGATGTGTTTCGGCAAAGGCAATTGCACTAAAATCCCGTGACAGTCTGGGTTTTCGTTGTACTTTTTCACGACATCGATCAACTCTTCCTCGCTAATCGTCTCCGGTAACTCCGAGTGAAACGAGTGAATGCCAACCTCATCGCACGCTTTCCGTTTCATTCGCACGTACGTCTGCGAGTCCTTTCTCTCGCCGACAATCACCACCGCCAAGCCGGGAACTCGCCCACCGTATTTTGTTTTCAACGCGTCCACTTCGGCTTTGATTTCCAGGCGGATATCCGCGGCTATCTTTTTCCCGTCGATTATTGTCGCTTCTTCGTTTCCATTCTTTAAAAATGGAATCTTGTTTTTCAATCCGTTCAAGACGTTCCCGAGTGCACTCAAAGCTTTCTCGATCGGTATCCCACCCATGATGATGCTCTTTTCACTTTAAGCGTACTGCGTGTAGTATAAAAAGTGCTCGCGTTTCTTCTGCGTTTGTCTCCCGCGTAGTATTTCCGGAGTAAAAAACAGATAGAGAGAATAAAGCGAGTGTGTGGTGGATGTTTTCTCGTAAGTGTAAAAAAGTGTGACGTTCCCGGTCCAAATTTTAGTACGAAATACAGACTTATTCTCTCATTAGGAGTAAGAAATAAGTACTTACAAAGCCAAATTTGAGTAAGAGATAAGACTTACAGAGTAAGAAGTAGAGACTTTGCAAGTACGAACGAGAGACTCTGATAATGTTCTTTTCTCTGCTTTATCTTCTCTTCCTGTCTTCAAAGAAAGCGCAAGAGGGACCTTTTGTTGCACACGACACACGTACACACTTAACACGCGCGCGCGCATAGTAACACTATATATAATTTTAAACAAGTATGTCGTCGGCGGTATTGTTGGTACCGTTTACCTCCTCCTCTTTCTCTCCTCGCGGGGAGAGTTTTGCGGCCTCGTCGTCGTCGTCGTCGTTTACGTCGTCGTCGTCTGCGCAAAAGCGGATTGTGATGATGTCATCGGGGAAGAAACACCGACGCAATACACAACGAAGAGGAAGAAGACAACGCATCATCGTCGAAGACGTCGTCGGCCTTTCTGCTGCGCGCGAGACGACGAACGAGAGAGGAGAAGGAAACGGTTTCTCTTCTCCTTCTTCTTCGAGAAGAGGAAGAGAAGTCGTCGCGCGCGGGTTTCTAAGCGACTGGCTCTCCAAGAACACCACAACCGACGATAAGAAGAACAAAGACGGAAACGGAAACGAGCGAGGAGGAGGAGGAGGAAGTCAAAAAGGCGTTTCAGAGAAGAAGAAGAAAACGACGTCGTCGTCGCAACAACAACAACAACGAAATGGGAATGCGACGAAACCCCGAGGAAGGTCTGCATCCTCTTCTTCTTCGTCAAACAACAAGATAAGGAAGAATAAACCTCCGCCGACGAAAGAGCGCTCGTTGCGAACGCACGTGGAAAGAGCGATGGAGAAAGCGAGGAAAGCGGAGTATCCGGCCTACGGGACGAACTCGGATAAAGCGATAACGAAGGCGCAGATGAAACCGGATTTTGGGTTGAGGAGAGATTTGCACGAGCTGTATTCGGTGAAGGATTTGGACGACGAGGATCCGATTGGAGCCGGGAGTTACGGAATCGTGAGGAAAGTTATCAAGAGGGGCACGGATGAAACGTTCGCGTTGAAGACGTTGAGGAAGGCGCCGTGGGCGCAAGTTCCGAGCAGTTTAACCGCCGTGGAATATTATCACTCCAAGTTGAGGAACGAGTTAGAGTGCATGAGACAATTAGGCGCGAGTTTGAACGTGGTGTACTTATACGACGCGTTCGAGGACGACGACGCGGTGCATCTTTTGATGGACTTGTGCGAAGGCGGGGAGTTATTGGAGAGGATTTCGGACGACGAGTACAGAGAGGCGGACGCGGCGCGCTTGATTCGAGCGGTGTTAAGAACCGCGGCGCAATGTCACTCGCGAGGGATTGTCTTTCGCGATATTAAACCGGATAACTTTTTGTTTCAAAACAACGACGAGAACGCGCCGTTAAAAGCGACTGATTTTGGTTTAGCTGGAAAATTACCGAAGAACCGAGACGAACCGTTAGTGAGAAGGTGTGGGACACCGTCGTACATGGCGCCCGAGGTGATCAATCGAAAATACGGCGCCGAGGCAGACGTGTGGAGTTGCGGGGTAGTGGCGTATCAGCTGTTGACTGGACGGCTGCCGTTCCGAGATGTGGTTAATCAGAGACCAAACGCGAAGGAAGTTTTCCGAGCCATCTTGGAAGACCCGTTAGATCTCGCGGAAGCACCCTGGGAGGTCATCTCCGAAGAGGCGAAAGATTTCGTCGAACACTTGTTGGAACGCGACCCGAAGAAAAGACCAACCGCGCGAGCGGCGTTGTTACACCCGTGGTTGCAAACCAACGAAGCGCAGTGGAAGAGCAAACAGAGAAGGCAAGTTTCTGGTGGCGTCGCATTAGGTGGTCAAGTCGTCGCGAGATTGCAACGCTTCGCCACGCAAGGTTTGTTGAAAAGATCGGTCTTGCGTCTCTTGGCGGGTGAGATCGGGAAAGATTTGAACGAGTTGGAAAAAAATAGAAGAGAAAACAGCGCGGTTGCGAGCGATATCGCGACGAAGAAGAAAATTATGGTCGTCAACGGACCGATTAAACAATCGAAACTGACTGGAATCGACGAGAAGGAGTTTTTAGAGTTGAAACAACTCTTCGATCGATTGGACACGAGCGGCGATAACTTGGTCGAGTTGAGCGAACTCGAAGTCGGTTTGAACGAAATCGGCTACGACGTCACCGGGAACGAAAGCGAACAACTCTTGGCCAAGTTAGACACCTCCGGCGATGGTGTCGTCGAGCTGAACGAATTCCTCGCCGCCTTGGTCGATTGGGAATCCGTCGAAAAATCCGAATCCTACCCGTCCTGGGTCAAACGCGCGTTCGACTTGCTCGACGAAGACGATTCCGGTCTCTTGGACGCCAACGAAGTCGCCAACTTTGTCGTCGGCGACGCCGACGATATCGACTTTTCCGACGAAAATAACGAATCCGTCCGCCGAAACGCGCTCATCCGAGCCTGCATCGCCGAAGCCGACGGCGACGGCGATGGTCAAATCGACGTCGAAGAGTTTGCGAGTTTACTCCAAATGGACCCGAGCGACGGCTTAGACCAGTACGATTGGAGGTTTTCCCAAGGCGGAAGTTACGACGATTCTTTCGACGAGAGCATGGACGAGGAGAAAATAGTTTCAGAGAATAATAATAATAACACCATCGTAGAAGTTTAATACTAACATATATATATCAGATGATGCGTTATTCGCTTTTAAATATAAAAGAACCAACACATTTTTTGCGCTCAAGACACAAACTCGTCATCAAAGAGGCAACCTCTGTCTGTATCGGAAAAGAAGAACAAAAAATAATTATCTGTTGATTACTTTTTGCGATCCGGATTCTTTGCGGCCTTCCCGCTTGGCGTCGTTCTTCGCTTTCTTCTCCTCCGCCTTTCCCGGATTCGCTTTCGCCTGAGAGAGCGGTGACGGTGGTCAGAGAGATGAGATCATCGTTCGGGAGGACAAAAAGTAATCCAAAAGAGAGAGAGAGATCTTTTGGATGATGAGAAGACGAGAAAAAAAAAATGTAAAATTTAAAGGCAAAAAATTGATCGCACCTTGTTCGCTTGCTTCTGCTTTTTCTTCTCCGCGTCCGTGAGCTTATCTTTCTTACCCGGTGCTTTATCGACGGCCATTTTGTTTTGAGATGTTTTAGTGTGAGATGGGTGCGTGTGAGTGCGTGAGCGAGTAATAATAATGAGGTATAAAAATACAATTTTCAAACCGCTCTATTTTTTTTTTGTAAAATTTTCCGTTTCTAAGCGTGGCAAGAGAGTTGTTGTTGTCGCATACATACTTTGAAACACTTTCGCGCGACGCGTTCAATTCGCATTCCTAGAAAGAATCATCACCGTCTCTTCTTACTCCCGCCTATCGTCTTCACCTTATTCTTATTCTTCTTCTTATCACCAGCACTACCTCCATTTTCGGTCGTCTTGGAATCTTTCTCGAACATGTTCACGATCGCTTCGGTTCTCCTTTGACTCTTCTCCCACGCCTCTTGCGCGACCGCTCTCGGCGGTTTCAACTCGAAGAACTTTTGAACGATCGCGCGAGCGATCATCGCGCTCAGAGAGTAGAATCCCGTACATCCCATTTGCGTGAAATCGTCCCCGTCCACGCCTCGGTGGACGAGGTTTTTCACCATCCCCGGCGGATCGAACGGTAACGTCGAGACGACCACGCCTTTGAATTTCGCACTTAACGTTCTCAGGAACAAAATATTCGCCATCGCGGTTAACGGCGCGAGTTTCATTTTCATCGCGTTCACTTTTCGAGTGTGCGTGGCTAAATCGAGGTCCAGACTTTTCTTCTTCTTTTCCAGTTGTTTTTTCTTCGAGTTCTTTTCGTCCGAAGAATACGAAGCGTTCTCTTCCAACAGTTTTCGTTCCCGTTGTACTTTCTCGATTTCCATAAGCGTCGTCTCCAATTTCACTCGATTGAGTGTGAACTCTTTTTTCCTACGAACGAAAAGGTAGTTGATGCATTCGAGTAAAAGTTGGAGGAAAAACGCCGCGCAGAAAATCGTCACGGCAGGTTGGAGCGCGTACTCCTGCGAGGGAGAAGAAGAGGGTGTCATTCTCTCCCGTATCTGTTGCGTTTGAAAGTGGGGAAATTTTCAAACTTTTCCTCACTTTCCAATTCATGACGCACAACACCTTTTCGTCGATAACATCTCTCCACCCACCGGCGAATACCATCACCAGCGACAACTTCGTCGCAATCGTCGGGTTCGGGAGTTTGTTGAGCCAAACGTCCGCGTTATTCACGTCGCCAAACTTGCGGAACTTTTCAGTCGTTCGCGTGCGAGGATACCGACGCGTTTTCGCGCACACGTCGCCTATTTTCTTCTCGAGAAACATCGCTCGGAAGGAGACGAGAGAGATCGCGTCTTTGTCGGTGGAGGAATGCGAGGACGCGTCGTTCATCGGGTGTAGATTTGAGATACCGATGGAGGAGTATCCCGCGCTGGCGATGAGAGAAGCGGAGTTTAATTTCACCGCAGTGGTGACGAGAGACGTGGAGACGAACGAGGTGGTTGGAGAGGAAGACGTGAAAAGCGTGTGCTGCGTGAGAGGGAGCGACGCGCTGTACACGAGTCAATATTGTAAAAAAGTACTCCTCGAAGGGAGGGAGGAGGATAGCTCAAAGTGCGAATGCGTGAAGTGCGCGTTGAAAGAGTTTGGCGAACCGATGATTTGGACGGACGAGCTCATATTCCCGACTCGAACGTATTGTCGACACTGCGTGTTAGCCGCTCGAGGCCTCGGGAAAGCCGTCGAAGATGACTTCTTAGACAACACGTTTTTAGCCGATAGAAAGACGCGTTTGAGAGAGCACTTAGAGAGAGACGCGAGTATTTTAGAGGAGCTCCCGCCGGAGTCCTTAGCGGTGAGATACGGAGGGTGATTTGATTTGATTTGATTCGTGTGTATTTTACCATCGAATATTGTAATAGCTGATTGTATGTGTATTTTGTACTAACTTCGTTTACTATATAATCTTATACTTTCAACGTTTTTATATTTGCTAGGAGATTTATATGATACTTTTACGCAACCAACTGCACGGCGCCGCCAACCGCCTTGATTTTCGTCTCGGCTAATTTCGAGACGTATCTGCACTTAATCACAATCGGCTGATTCGGCAACTGCCCTTTCCCTAAAAGCTTAAAGATTCCAAACTCCGTCAAGTCAATGCACGGCGCCTTGCTCGTGTCCTTCGCGCACGCCTCTCTCTTTTCCTCTCCAATCAACGTCCACACTTTATCCAAGTTAATCACCGGTCGAACGTAATGGTTCTTGAGTTTGTGGAAATGGCGCATGCCGACTTTACCAAAATAACCCGGGTGATATTTATCCATGAGGATTCGGTGGTGGTGCTGACCACCCGCCATACCGCGACCGGACGGATGTTTGCGATGCTTGCCAATTCTACCGTGACCGGCGGAGACGTGTCCGCGCTTCTTGCGGTTTTTGTGTCTGATTATTTTGAAAAAAGAGTTGGGATAGAAAGTTTTGTGTCAGCCTTTGTTTTTGTGGTAATGGGTCTTACAAAAGAAAACGATGAAATCGATTCGCGCGGGGGTCAAAGACGACCCCCCCCCAATCGCACACAACCGCTCTCGCACTAAAGCAGACGATTCCGCGCGACAAAAGTCCGTCCGCGTTTAAAGAAACAACCAAACGTTCTTTCCTACTCTCGCGAGTACCATTCGCGCGCGAGGTAAAGACCCACATTTTCTTCTCCCACAAACTCTCTCTCAAAGGCTCTTTTCAGTCGGCGAGCAAAATTTCGAGAGAAGATGAAATTCGCGGGATCCTACGCGCTAAAACCGACGCGACCGACACATCGCTTCAACCGCAACGAAACTCCCTCGAACGAGACATAAAAAGTACGAAAAGAAGAGTAAAAAATACGATATGTAATACTCACAAGTGCGTCGGCATATTTGTGCGTGATTCTCTTAATAATGTGCGCTAACTCTGAGGAATGATGAGAGTGTCTTCTCAAAGGGCTTCTCCTTAAAAAAAACTCTCCTTTTTTCTTTCGCCAGAAAAAAAAAAGTCATGTCTGCTCTCTTTGCTCGTCGTCATCATCATCATCATCGCTCTTTGTTGTTGTGCTCTCGTTGCTTTTTCCGCCCGGAAACCACGACTTCTTCGAGCGCGAGTAGTGGTAGAAGCATTTCTTTTCTTTCCAACACTAATAGTACGACTACTACGAAAGAGAGAGAGAGGACGACGAGAGAGAGAATTTTGGGGGGAAACGAGGAGGATGCTTTGGCGCCGAAGATTCCTTTCGCGGCGAAGATGAACTTTAACGCGTCCCAAGTTCGAAGGTACAAACGCGCGAACAGGAAAGTCTCCGTGGTTTTACAGGAGAGAACGAAACATTTAGGGAAGAAAAGCGAGGTGGTTTCCGTGAAACCAGGGAGGGCGAGGAACCATTTGATCCCGCAGAAATTGGCCAAATACGCGACCGAGGAGAACGTGGAGAGAGCGTTGAGAGAAAAAGAGGAGAGAGACGTATCGGAGGAGGAAGAGGAGGAGCATTTGGACGAAGACGAGGAGAAGAAGGTACGATTATTATATCATCTCGTTTTTTGGTCGCATCGAGACACGTGTATCTAGGCTATGATGACTCTGAACCTGTTCGGACTAGAGTATCCGAGTTCGCAAACGTTCGCGTTTACAGTAACGCTGAAGACAAAACAGCGTTCCCTTGGCTGTCTGAGCTTAATCACACACGCGTGTCTTGTCTGACTATTTGATAGTATTCTGAGAGAGAAAAGGAGCGCGATGACGAAGATACCCGATTCGCTAAAAATGTTGACGTAGTCTTTATAATAGACGCTGTCGAACCGGCTGTGGAACTGAGCGCTCTTCGTATCGAGTTTTCGGTCGAATAGTAACTTACGCGTTCACTTTTTCTCGCACGACTTACACAAACAGAAATTAAAGTTAGCTATTAAAATGCTCACGAGAGGGAACCCGGTGACAATTAAGCGCGCGACGAAGCGGAAAACGGACGTGTTTAATATTCCAATCACGAAAGACGACGTCGTCAAAGAGGTGAGATTTTCTTTTTCTTTTTAAATCCGAGGAACCGCCGCGCGAGAAAAGAGGAATAAAGGAAACAAAACGCGAAATAAAAGCGAGTGATGAACGATTGTCACCTGAGCATAAGCGCCTCCGGATGAATGTCCGGACTATGCCATATAACGTGAGGAAGATTAAAATTCTGACGCTTTTATGTTTATGTTTACACCGACCGCATCATTTTTCTCTTCGTGACGAAAACAAACGTTAAACTCTCGTTCTCTCTCTTCTTTAAAAACAGGTTGCCAAGCAAAAAAGCGTGGACCTGGACACTAAATCCATCATGTTAGACAAACCCATAGACTCGTTAGGCGAATTCGACGTCCCGTTATGGGTCGACGGTCGCGAGCTCGAGGAGAAGCTCAAACTCGTCGTCAAGAAGAAAGCGTACAAGTAGTGATGACGATAGTGGTACACGCGTGTTGTTATTAAAATAAAGAAAGCTATTCGCTACAACATGTATTATTATTTCATTCGTTGAACAACCACGGCGATTTTCGAGTGGTGTAAAACGTAATTCGCGACCGAGCCTAGGAAAAACTCCTTAATCGCGCCTCTTTTATGACTCGCTAATACGATGGCTTCAAACTTGTAACGAGAATCATCGCTCTCATCCACCCTCTTACTCTCTTCAATGATAGCTTCGGCCACGTGATGCTTATCCGTCTCCAGCAATTTCACGATTACCTCCACGCCGCACCCACACTTTTCCAAGCGCGGTTTTATGTGCGTCTCGATCCATTCTTGCGCGTGAAGCACGGCTTCGGCTTCCGAGTGGTCGTGCGACAACCCGAAATAGCTCGACCCGTGCGGAACAATTTGTTTCTTCGCGACCGAAAGTACGGTCACGATATCTGAAGGTCTGAAAAAATTTTCGCACGCCCACGCGCACATCTCTTCCGAGCTTGAAGTGATGTCCACGGGTAAGAGCACGCGTCGTCGTCGAGAGTTGTTCGTGGACATTTCTCTCCTCTTCTTCTTTGTGATGTGTTTTGGTTTTGCTGACTCGTTTTTTTCCCAAAGGAGAGATTTTTGTATTTAGGGTCTTAAACCCTATTTACTGAAACACTTCTTTCCTTTCTCTCTCTCTCTCTTGAAAGAAAATCTTCATAAAGCGCGCATTTGCACTTAGGCGAACACACATCTGTATAACAAAGATGGGCAAAAGAAAAGCGAAAAAGAAATCGAATTCCGTGAACAAAACGAATTCGTACTTGAGTCGTTATCAAGTGAAGTTCGCGCGGCGACGAGCGGGTACGTTTTTCGCACGCATCATTTTGCCATTTTTTTCCTCCCCCTAAAGCTCCTCTAGAGGGCTTATTGGAATTTGAAGACGCGCGAAACGCTCGAGGAGTGGAATCTTTTCGCGTTCGAACGAGACCGAACGTGGTTTTGTTTCGAACAGTGCGAGACTTTCGTCGAGATGCGCGCGTTTTATCTCGAGACGCGTGGTCGCTTATGCTTTTTTAGGCGCGCAAAAGAAACGCGATTCGCATTTTCCGGGAAACACATTCCAAAAGCTGACCCTTTTTCCCAAACTCTCTCTCATCGTTATACCACACAACTTTCATCATCTTTCATCACAGGCAAAACGGATTACCAAGCTCGCCGCGCTTTAATCGCGCAAGACAAGAACAAGTATAACACGCCAAAGTACCGATTTGTGGTCCGATTCACGAACAAACGCGTGATTTGCCAGATTGTCTACGCCACCATCGCGGGCGACGTGACCGTCTGCCAAGCGGACTCCTTGGAGTTGGACAGATACGGGTTGAAAGCGGGGTATACGAACTATCCAGCCACGTACGCGACTGGTTTGTTGTGCGCTCGACGCATGCTCACCAAGTATAACTTAGCGGAGACGTACGAAGGTAAGACTGAGGATCTTGGCGAAGATTATCACGTCGAAGCGGAAGGGGACGCGAGACCGTTTAAGTGCTTTTTGGATACGGGTTTGGTGAGAACGTCCACCGGGGCGAGAGTGTTCGCGGCGATGAAGGGTGCCTCGGACGGCGGTTTGGACATCCCGCACAACGAAAAGCGTTTCGCGGGCTACGATTTGCAAGACAAATCCCACGATCCGGACACTTTGGAGAGATACATTAAGGGCGGCGTCGTCGCGGAATACGCGGAGGAGATGCAAGAGGAAGAACCGGAAAAGTTTGAGGCGCACTTTTCCAAGTACTTAGCTGCGGACCAAGACCCGACGGAATTGGAAGAGTTATACGAGGAAATCCACGACGCGATTCGCGAAGACCCGAGTTTTACGAAGAAGCCGAGATCTAAGCCGGCTGACGCCGGTAAGAAGTTCAAGTTGCCGAAGTTGACGTACGAACAAAAGAAGGCGAACCTCAAGGCGAAGATTGAAGCTTTGCGCGCGGAGGCTTAAGAAAAACACATAATCAATAGAGAGAGAGAGAGAGAGTCGGGAGAGACAGAGAGAGTCGAGTAATATTAACGTAATAACTACTATAAAAGAGATAACAAAAATGTGTCATGCCTTTTCTTCTTCTTCTTCTTCTCGTGTTTATCTGTTTGACTTTCCTCACATTTTCCCCGAGACTGGCCTCTTTCTTTTCTCGATGGAAACGACCAACACGCGATGAGCGCTTCTCTCAAAACCACTCCGCTTCCTCCGTCTCCGTCTCCTTCTTCTCTCCAAGAGCACCACACGATCCCACCTCTGATAATATCCGACTGTTCGCACGTGAAAGACACGCTCTCTTGTTTACTCCACACGATACTCTTTCAACGGTCGCTCGGTCCGATTTCAGTCCGCGACTGCACGTGCGACTTTTGCGACGTGACGTATTGCCAGGCGAAATCAGCGTCATCAAAATCAAAAGGAGGAGACGATAACGACTTCGTCGTTGGGAAATACGTGGAAGATAAGATTCAGAGAGTGATTGAACACTGCATGCAGATGGCGGTTTCAACGAATCATCGAGTCAAAGAGGTGACAGTTTTGTTGCACTTTTACGAGAAGACTATGACGACGACGACAAAGAAAACGAGCAAAAACAACAGCGCGAGCAACAGTCACAACAGCAGTCCTCGCGGCGGCGCGGGGACGTCGTCGTCGTCCTGGAAAAACGGCATTTCCGGAGGCGGCGGCGCGGCGACGACGAGCTCGTTGACGAATCGAATGCGCAACGAGGACAACGCGCAGGCGAAGAAGTTTGGACGAAAGTGGGAGACGTGGCAGATTTCTTTGGAGATGTGGGACGAGGACTCGTTACTGGTTAATTCGAGAGGAGAGTCGATGGAGAAGCAACGCGAGCGCGCCGCGAATGACTTGGCGGAGACGTTGAGTGGGACGATGACGCATATTTTAGCTCTGTGCGAGGAGAAGAAAGAGCACGTGCCGGCGGTGACGACGGAGAGGATGCCGAGTTTTCCGTTTGAAATCGAGCTGGTCGAGATTGACGGGTTGAACAGTCGAGGCGGGAGCGGGAGTCAAGGCGGGGTGTTTTCGAGCAGTTTTGGGATGCTGAAGAAGTTGTTGAAAGACTCCACCCCGACGCAGTTGATTTAGATTTTTTAGATGTTAGAGACGTATGTCGTCTCGATGGATGCGCGCGTGTGTATATAAAATGTAAAAGAGAACTATTCTTGATAAGTTTAACTCGTATCATCACTTTGCCATGCGATCTCTCTCTCTCTCCTTCTTCACTTGCCTTCTCACCAATAACTCGTTCCTCAATCGCGCGGCTTCGTTTTCGTCGAACTCGCCCATCATCACCCGTCGCATTCTGCTGTGCAAAAGCTTCTCCTCTTCCATCTCTCTTTCCTCCTCTTCCGTAATTTTACGCACTGGAAACCACCCGGGCAATTCGAACGCATCGAAAGCTTTACCGAGCTCTTCGCTCAACATCGCGCTTCCCATCCCGGCGACGACGCCGCCTAACAAAAACCCGCTCGGCGCGCCGCTCACACCTCGATACAACCCCCAAATCGCACTTCCAGTCACTCCTCCTGCTATCATATCGTTCATCACACCATCTCTCTGTCTCAACAACTTCGCCGTCTCTTTACTCCCTAAAAAAGTCCCTCCGACGACGACAAAATTCGTCGCCATGTTCAGCGCGTAGTGCGGCGCGACCGAAACCGGGCGTCCGCGAACCAACGCAAACGCGAGACCAGATGCGACCCCAGCGCACCCGCAATAAAACGTGCCCTCAACCACGCGCTCGAGCCACCCAGGGTTGCGTAAAATCATCGGGTTACTCGGTAACGAGAGCGGTTTGATGATATCGTTATTCGTATTCTTAGTATTAGTATAAGCGGCTCCACCATCATCATCCTCTTTCTTCTCCTTCTTCTCTTTCCGCCAGAACGATCCACCCCCCATCTGCGTCCTAAAAGTGAGGAGTCTCGTGTTATTATTATTACTCCTACTGTATTCTCTCGATTATCTTCTCGTTCTCGGCATAAACTTCTGTCCTTTCTGACTCAATCTTTTCCTCCTCTTTTGCAACTCTTTCTCCAATTTCCCCGCACCTGCGGCTTTTAAACGCTCGTACTTCTCGAGTATTTCCAGCTTCTTCTTGAGCGATTTTTTCAGGTGATAATTCCTCGGCAAGAGCTTTTTCTCTTTCACTTCCACGTCTTTCTCTCCTTTCGATGACTTACTCTCGTTCTTTATCGCCGAGGGCATCTCTCGTCGCTCTCTAAAAGGGCAGTTTTTGTGTGGTTGGTTAGGAAAATTATTCCATTTTCTCCTCATTTTTTCTCTCTTAAACCTCTCTCTTTTGATGCACGCCTCCTCCTCCTTTGCGGCGTTTTCCACGCGTTCCCAGCATCACTCGTCGTCGTTTACTTCAGTTTCTTCGAGGAGAGCGAGGAGCAAAAAAACGTCCGTCATAGAGGCTTGGAATCGTGATGATGATGCGCGCAGAGTAACAACAAATGGAACATTAAGATACGACCGAAAAGAAGAACAACAACTCACGGGTGTTTCGGCTTTCTTCACCCCTTTTCGAGCGCAAACGGGGGCGAAAACGACGTTTACGGCTTCGAGGAGGAGAAGACGAAGTGGACGGGATTTTTACGTCGTCGCAGGAGGAGGAGGAAAAGGAGGAGATTTGAACCAGCCGTTACACGCGATGACGATGCGAAGGAAACGCATCCGCGCGAAAGAAGCGTCGATTTTAAAATTACCCGCGGCGTCGACGAAGAGGAAAGTGGCTATTTTCGTCGAGCCGTCGCCGTTTACGCACGTCAGCGGGATGAAGAATCGGTTTTTACGTTTGATTGAAAACTTAGCCGAGTTGGGCGACGAGGTTGTGGTCATCACGCCGTGCGTGGATCCTCCGGAGGAGTATTGCGGGTGTAAAGTTATCGGCGTGAAAGGCATCGTGTTGCCGTTTTACGGCACGGATACGCTGTTGTTGTCCACGGGTTTGAGCGGGAGAGTGTATCGGGATTTTAAGGAGAAGAAACCGGATTTGATACACTGTTCGACGCCGGGGGCGATGATTTGGGCGGCGATTTTGTATTCGAAGATGTTTGGGGTGCCGTTGGTGCAGAGTTATCACACGCACATTCCGCATTATATTCCGCGGTATACGCCGGAGGCGTTTGGGATTGCGAGGTTTTTACAGAGGCGGATGTGGGATTTAATTCGCATTTGGAGCGGATTCGCGCAGACAACTATGGTGACCAGTTCAATCATGGAGGAAGAGTTGAGACAGATGGGGTGTTCGAGGTTGCAAGTGTGGCAAAAAGGCGTGGATACGGTGACGTTTAATCCGCAATTTAAAAGCGAAGAGTTTGCCAGGCGCGTGTTGACCGAAGGGAGGAGTGGACCAATCATCGGGTGCGTCGGAAGACTCGGCGCGGAGAAGAACTTGTACGCTTTGAAAGAGATTTTGACGTATTTACCGGAAGATACGAACGTGGCGATCATTGGCGATGGACCGGAGAGGAAAGCGTTGGAGAAACACTTCGAAGGAACGAGGACGACGTTTACCGGGATGTTGACTGGAGAAGATTTAGCGATGGCGTACGCCGGTTTAGACGTGTTTGTGATGCCATCGGAATCGGAAACGTTAGGATTTGTGGTCATGGAAGCTATGGCGAGTGGCGTGCCGGTGGTGGCGGTTGCCGCGGGTGGATTGTTGGACATCATGACCAATTGCGCCGGGAACGCCGGGGAGTTGTATCCGTCCGGGGATTACGCCAAAGCCGGCGAGGAAACGAGAAGTTTACTGACGGATAAGCAAAAGTTGGCGAGGTACTCGCAAGCGTCTTTGGAGTACGTCTCGCAGTGGTCGTGGATGTCCTCGAATAAAAAGTTACGCAATCGACAATATTTCAAAGCCGTTCGCAGACATTGGAAAGCAAACTTTGATAAGAAAAGAGCGAAAAAGATTAAAGTGCGACAGTGGATGGCAAACGCGTTGCAGTTTGTAACGAGTGGATGGTTTCTGGTGAACTTGGCCTTCATCGTTGCCGCGTTTGGGATTGTTCTCGCAGGGAGGAACTTGGAGTTATCCGCGAACGTGGCGAAGAAAGTCGCCGCAAATAGCGCCACAGCGAACGGGGTCATCAAAACTGTCATCGCGGCGATTGAAACTGCAATTATGAAATATGGCGTTCCCGTAGCCATGTCTGCGAACGTTGTCGCGATTGCGTTAGCAGGCATCGTGCCGTTTATGACAATGATTCCGTTGTTCATCGCGAGTGGCTTGTTTTTTGGCGTCATCCCGGGCGGCGTTTTGAATGTCGTCGGAGCAACGGTAGCGGCAGTATTCGCGGCGAACGCTTCGCGTGCGGTCGTGAAAGCGGCGGCGACGACGAAGCAACCAGCCGAGCTGGTGCTCGTAAAATCCAACGCGCCCGTCCGACGATTCTTGAAAGCTCAAATGTCCGCCGTAAAAAACAGCATCGTCAAAGAAGACATCATTTCGCAATGTTCCTCCGTTTGCGGTTTGCGATTATTCCCACACTCGCCATTTACGGTCGTTTCGTACGTTCTCGGCGCTATTCGAGACCTTCGGCTTCGCGCCATCATTCTCGGCACCGCGGTCGGTACCATTCCGTGGGCCTTATTCTACTCCTTGGTGGGCAACAGCGGTAAAAGCTTGCTCCAACTCTCCTCCTCCTCCGCGAAGAAAGCCGCCATCGCCGCGTCGAGCAAAACGTCAGCAGACTTGGCCGCTTTCACGAGTGAACGAATCGTCGACGCGTTATCGCGCGCGGACAAACTCGTTCCCAAAGTCTTAACGGGCCTGGAAACGGTGATTGTCGTCGTCGCGCTTGTCTTAACCCTTATAACCGCGGTCAGAGTCGCGTTGGACGTAAGAGCCGAACAGCAGAAAAACAACCACCAAATGGAATCCTCATCCGGATAGGAAGGGTTTAAATACTCATAAAGATACCAAAACGAACGTGTAATACACATCCTCCGCGTACATACGCTCGCACGCCTTTTTTTCTCAAGTCTTTTAAGTGGATACATCTCTCCACAAAAATATATGCTTGGCGCAGCACCCGTCCTCTCTCAAACGACCGCCGCGGTCGTCCACAAACGCAACATCAATGCATTCGTAGTACCATCGTTCTCAAAATCATCGCGGTTATACCGGCAAACGTCCATTCTTGCGTCGTCGTCGTCGTCGTCGTCTTCCTCTCGGGACTCTTACGGGGAAAACAACGACGAGAACGAGAACGAGAAAGTTCTTCGTGTTCCATCAAACCTTTTCCCCGGGTTCCCATCTCCGGAAAAGAAAGCCGCCTCATCTTTGGTCACGTTAATGACGATGGCGGCGTGTCGCGTCGTTTTGGACCAATGGTGCGGCAGCAGGCACCGATCGCCGATGTATAACAAATTCATCGATTACATGCAAAAAGGTGCCCCGCACACTGGAGGCCAACCCAGACCGATACGAGACGGCAACGAGTGGCTGCACGAGTTAATGCGCCACCCGGAGCTCGATTTCCGCTTAGCCGCGGTACGAATTCTCGAAACGAGGAAACTGTTAGTCTATAGCGAGTTTAACTGGGACGCGATGAACGCGAACGCGAGGGAAGGCGTCGTCGCGGAGAGCGTCGCGTTGAACAAGTTGTATTTGAGCCAACTGGCAGAGTGTACAGATGCGAGCGACGAGTTTTGCGACGCGGAGGATTTACTCAAAGACGACAAAATAAACGACGACGACTCGGAGGGAGGCTGATTTTGACCAGACGACGACTACTGCTCGACAAAGCGTAGGGCAGATGATAAGCTTTTAGTATTTATGAATCATCAATAATGTCGTTTTATATTTAAAACGTAAAGCGCGAATAGAGGACACTTGACCGTTATCTCGCCTCACAATTTCTCCTTCCCCTAACAGAATACCACGCGCAGAACGCTAAAAATGCCACCACCTCCTCGCCAAAACGACGGCGACGAGCACAGCGGCGCGAACAACAACTTAATCGATTTAACTTTGACTGAATCTGAGCTCCAAATCATCCACGCCTTTCGCAGTCTCACGAATCCCGTCATCGAATGTTCGCACATTCTCTCGCCGTTCGCGGCATACATCTCCCACCAGATGGCGATGACCACGTCGCAAATCACACGAACGACGTGGTTTATCGCGCGGTACTGGTGGCTGAGGCATTCGAGGAGAAGGTACGGTCCCGTGGTTGCCTCGCTGGCGATTGGCGGGGTTGTGATGCAACACAAACGGAGGAAGGGTGGAGGAGGAGTTGGGGAAGTTGGTGGGGCAGTTCCCCTACAGATATCCTCGACGACCGTGACGACGGGATTGGAAATCGGGAAAGGATTGAAACTGTTTTTACACTTAGCTCGGAAACTAACGACCCCAGATCCGCTTCCAGAATTCACCGGGTCGATGATACTCTTCGTCGCCGCGTTTGCGCCGCACAAAGCGTTGGTTCGACGGTTTTTGAAACTCGCGGCGAAGGTGTGCAAGATACCGAGGATACGGAAGACGTTGCAGAAAAACGGGAAGAAGTTGGCGAAACTTTTGGCGCAGAATAAAGCGAAGAACGAGGTGTTCAGCTATCGCCAGGCGCTGAACGAGGCGTGGAAAGAGTTGGAGAGTTCGCTGGCGCCGGACGTGTTGCAGAGCATGCGGGTGGCGGAGAGGAGGGCGGCGGCGATTGCGCACGGCGCGTTTGAGGAGGACGACGCTGACGCGTTGTTTTTTAGCGAAGAGAAAGAAGATAGCGATGATGATGATGATGATGAGGTCACGCGTAACAATAATAATACCAGCAGTAGTAGTAGTAATAGTAGCGCGAATAATGAGTGGAGGAGAAGGAATAATAAGTTTGGGCCGAAACTCCCCGAACGAAAGAAGAAGGAGAAACAGGAGCAGCCGCAGCAGCGGCACAAGAGGAAACCGTCGACGTTACAACGCGTCGGATCGTTGGTAAACGTGGTCACGGGTGGTGGGAAAGGTAAAGGTGACTGTGGCGATGAGAATATAGGAGTGGAGGGAGAGGATGAAAACGATGGGAGTAGAGCTCTGGTCACTTTTGATGCGCTGCAAACGCATAAGAGTCCTCGCGCCTCGAGAAGCAGATGGTTCGATTCGCCCTCGGATGCAGAAGAGGAAGATATAGACGAAGAAATCGACGATATTATCCGGAATCGAATCGCTAGAAATGAATATAATAATAATAATAACAGCAAAAGTAAACGCGCAGTTGCGAACAACAAGAACAAAAAAGATAAGAGTGGCTCGAACGGCTTAAAAAGGAACGGCGTTTTGTCCATCGTTCAAAGATCGGTGTTACACTTGGTAGAGGATGTGAGGTGTTTTCCGCAAGACGCGGTCGATTACGTCTTCCTCGGCGACGCTGGATTACCCCTCGCGAAACTTCCGAGAGAGTCAGAGGTCGAACGGTTCATCCGCGCGATTGAAACCGAAGCGAAGGATTGTTTCACGTACGTCCAGTTGGCGTGTTTTTTGATGCAACGACAAAACAAAATCGACATTGCGGCCGAAGCCGTCGAACGGTCCGCGAAATGGAGAAGCGGATACAAATTTCTCGACGACCGCGCGTTGAGAAAGTTTCAAAATGTCATCTTTCGTCATCGAAGATTACCGAGAGGCGGCGCGCAAGTCATTTTCCGTTTGCGCGCGGCGCACGATATGATTTTGAAGAAATCGAGCATGGATTCCTCTCTGAATTTAGAGATTGTTGTCTGTGCTATCGTCTCAGTCGTCGAACGCGAGTGGCAGAAACTTCGCGCGTCTGGGAACGGACGTTTGCGTGGAGGTATCGTTTGTGTCGTTGATTGTGCTGGGTTGGATATAACCGCGCTTCCGATTTCGCTCGTCGCCGCGACGTTGCGACTTTTAGACGCTAACTATCCAGAGCTAGCGGCGGAAGTACACGTCACTTCAGTCTGGTGGGCTGCGAAAAGAGCTCTGAAAGCGTTACTCGATGGCGTCTCGACTTCGTCAAGAGCTCGCGTGCACATTTACAAATCTGGAAACAGCGGAACGGAGAAGTTACTGGATCATTTCGCGAGACATCAATTGCCTTCCTGCATCGCCGGAGGCACGTGTAAATGCCGAAGATGTAAATCGCTTCCCACCGCGCAAATGTTTCGCACGAGAGAAGGGACGTGGCGAGACATTCCTTGGGGAGAAATGAATGCGAGTCAACGCAGACAGTACGTCCGACATCATTTCGTGTACCTGGTTGGTTTGTGTGCGTTTTACCCGATGCACTTTGCACGGATGACTGCGCACCCTTTCTTGGTTTCCGCGGTAAAACTCGATTCGCGAATGTCGCGGCGAACACGAATAATGGTGTGGCGAACAGTTATGAGTGCCATCGTGTTGCTCGTCACGTTTTGGATATGGCAATGGATGGAATCGAACCCGACACAAGTTGAGATCATTCGCGACGACATCAGCAGCAAAGTCATCAACTTGCGAGAGAAAGGTAAGGCGAGAATCGACGATCTTCAAAGGAAAGCCGTCTTGGCGCGCGATAGGTTCAAGAACAGTAAATCGTAGATTTAAGTGTTACAATGTGTAGTTTAATTTTCAAATAAATTGTGTAGTATCGTGTAAAGCGTGTTTCTCTTCTTCTTCTTTCAGTCGTGTCGTATCGTTCAATCTTTCTTTCTTAATAGTTTCCACCATAACCGCCTCCGCCACCACCGTAGCCGCCACCACCGTAGCCACCTCCGCCGCCGTAGCCGCCTCCGGCTCCGCCACCACCGCCTTGGTTCGGACATTTGTTTGCGAAATGACCCCGCTCGCCGCACTTATAGCAGTTTCCTGAAGCGCCGCCGCCGCCACCACCACCACCGCCGCCATATCCACTACCACCACCATAACCGCCGCCGCCGCCAGTGGTTTGTTGGTTGGGACACTTAGACGCCCAGTGTCCTGGCTCACCGCATTTGTAGCAGTTCCCGGAAGCGCCTCCTCCGCCTCCTCCTCCACCGCCACCATCACCGCCGTAGCTTTGTTGATTGTATCCACCAGCGCCACCACCCATGTTACCACCCATGGCAACGCCCCCTTGGCCTGACTTCCATTCGTTCGTTGCGACGGACGGAGCGCCACCGCCACCACCTGCCGGGCGATCAACTTTTTCTTCCAAGATTGACTCGCCGTTGTGAAGTTTTTTCAACTTTTCAATCAAGACTTTCGACTCGTCGGCAAAGTTTCCGTCGCAGATTGGTTCAACCGACTGAATCGTGTACTTCACGCGCGTCATGTCGTTGTACGTGTCTTCGTTAACCTTCAACTTGAACTTGTACTCTCTCCATCTGATGTCGTCTCTTTTTTTCTCAAACGCGTGAAAGTCGGTGTCCAAGAGATGTTTGAAATCCGGCGCCGGCATGCCAAATAACTTTTCACCAACCTCGCCAAAGACACTCGCCATTACCGCCCCGGAATAATCCGCCAATTTTACGGTACACAGGTATCTCCAATCCACCGACGGTATTACGGTATCGTAGTGTCGTTCGCATTCCCACATGCCGTTCATTTCGTTCTGGCGCATCTTCTTTTGACACTTGCGTCCGTCGTGATCCATAGGGCAGGCGGGATACATCGGCCCATTGTCGCTGTTGTGAATGTACGTAATCGAACCCCTGCAAACGACCCAGAATGCATTGCTGCACCCACCGTTCGCGGCTTCGTTTTCGATTTGTCGAATGGTGGCAAATCTGTCGCCTCTTCCGCCGACCGCGCCAGCTCCGCCCATGCCGCCGGAAAGGACTTGTACGTCCTCCGTCTTTCCGCCAGCGTCGTACCACGATCGCAATTGTCCCGCTTTCGGATGATCTGGGTTCACATCCATGACAGTGTTGTTTCTGATGGACAAGTTCTTCCCGTTAAACTCGCCGACGCACGCGCGCTTGCACGCCAAGATTGGGTGCTGGTTCTCGAAGAGCATCGTCTCGAGCTTTTGACCGAGACCGTCGGCGTGTTCGCCCCACAACGTCAACTCCACTTCCGCGCTGGAATCGTCGCGAAGCTTGATCGAACGCTTCGCTTTCTCGCCACCCGTTCGAAGCATTTGCATCGAAATCGGACTTACTTCGTGAACGACACCCATGACATCGATGGAGGTATCCTTCATCAATGTCTCGATTTCTTTGATGTTGCGGAAGTTGTATTGCACCTTTGGGATTTTCATCGCACCCTGGGCGTTCTCCGGCAACGGTTGGACGACTGTGTTGTGGTCCAACTTCATCTCGTACGCACCGATAGCATATCTCGGGTTTCGAGACGCCGTTAACGTTGCCTTTGAAATCTCGTACACCCCGTATTGTTGCATCTTCTCCGCCAAGTTCAACGCGCAGTCGCCAAAGCACACGACTTTCATTTCGCTGCCGTCCGCATCGACTACGTCAAAGCCGAGAACTTTCCCTTCGCCTTTGGCGTTGTGCCACGTGCGCACTTCAATCGGCGTCGTCACGCGAACGCACACGGACCAGCCTTGTTGGTACGGGTTCAAAGCTTGTAAAGGCGTATAATTCGTCGCGCCGCCGTACTGGGTGCCCACTTTCCCGGTTGGACCACCGCCTCCGGCGCGATTACCACCGTAACTGCTCCCGTAGCCCATATCGTTTTGTTTCGCGCCAATGGAATCGTACCCGTTGCCGCCTGCGCCGTTTTGGTTTCCGCCACCATGACCACCGGCGCCTCCGCCGTGGGGATTTTGTTGTTGTTGTTGCCCGTACGCGCCGTGCCCGTACCCGCCCCCGCCGGTACTCTGATACCCGACGTTACTCTGCCCAAACGGCTGCGCCGCGAACGGCTGCGGCTGATTCCCACCACCAATCGTCTGCTTCTTCGCGTAATTCTGCGGGTTCCCCATGATCAATTGCGCTTGATCGAGAACTTCCAACTGCGTGATAATCGGCATCACCTTGTCCGCGACGATGTTGTACATGACGTCCAAGACGCGCACGACGGTGTACTTTCGCAGTTGCTCTGTTTTTCACAAACGTATTTAAAGAAAAGAGAAAGTGTGAGTCTCCGACAAAAGGCGCATTTGAAGTGGTCCTCGCATAAAAGGATAAAGATAAGAGAGAGGAAGAGGAAGAACAAACGCTTCTCTATCATTGAGACGAAAAGAGGATTTCGCTCGAGGAGGCACCCCTTTGTTGTTTGAAAAACATACCTGAAACGATCAACGGATTCAACTTTGGCGAGCACATCGCTTGAGAATACGAGGCGCCATCGCTGTGGATAATAATAATAATAATAATAGTCGCACAAAAAAGAAGGTCAGTGAATGATGTCGTGTATTCTATCGCGCGTATATCTTTAAAGCAGCAGAAGAAGAAGACGAAGAATCGTCTCTTTGCCGCTCGAGAACGAAGCGACGGAGGAAAAGAAAAGAAATTCAAAAAGTGCCCAGATTTGATGAGATGATTTCCAAACAAAAAACATACCTGATCATGACCCTGTATCTCGTGTTCTCCGCCGATTCCGGTTCTCCGGTGGTGTTCTTAATCTTCCGGATGTCTGTGTGATAGAGAAAGAGTGATGATGTATAAGTAAACGGAAAAGAAGAGCGGAAACATCAAAAATTGAATCTCTTCACACAATTCTTTTTATTCAAAAATTCGATCTCTCTCGCGCAAAGAGAATTGATTCTTTCGAAGAAGAATAGAAAGAAAGAGTAGCGTTTAATTAAAAACGTAAACAAAACAATACCTGCTATTTGTAGCACAGGTTGAAACGCTTGAGGATCCGGTCGCTCTTCCAGCATTCGCGCTAAAGCGTTTGTCGTTAATAAGGGTGATGATGCTGCCACCATGATAATCAGTCTTCTTTGTCTGTTTCTTTCACCTCTGACGTTTTCCAAAGTTTTTTCTTTCAAGAAAGCAAAAATTTTGATGAAAACCCTAAATATATATTTTAATGTTTTTGTTCAGATGGACGAACAACTCACACACAAAAACATCACAGAAAAGAGATATATAAATGTTGAGCGGCGTTTCGGCGTGTTCTTCTTCTTTAAAGTCTCTCCCGTTAATAACGATTTCGAGAAGGAGTTCGTTTTTAGCGTCGTCGTCGTCGAATTCTTTGTGTTCTTCTTCTTCTTCTTCTTCTTCTTCTCTGTCGTCATCGTTCTCTGAGAGAAGAGGGAGATTTTTCTTCCAATTGGAAAGAAGGACGAAAACGTCATCGATATCTAAAGAAGTCGTCGAGAGGATTAGGAGTCGCGCAAAAGCGAGCGACATCAGCAGCAGCTCTGGGAGAAACAGCAGCACGAGTACTCGCACTGAAGAGAAGACACCCCTAACAACCGCTAAAAAAGATTTATTCCGATTTAACTACGAACACGACATACGCGAAACGCAGACGATGTTACCTTTCAACGCGGATAAATATGGAGGCGTGGTGGTGAACAGCGACGAGTACGATTACAAAACGGACGAAGAATTCACGCTCGCGTTAGACGAGAGCTTAGAATCGTGGAAAGAATCAAACATACGCGGGTGTTGGGTGAAAGTACCAATCGCGAACGCGAGTTACGTGCCGATTGTCGTCTCGAGAGGGTTTCATTTTCACCACGCGGAGAAGGAGTACGTGATGTTGACGAAGTGGTTGCCGGAGAACGAGGAGAATAAGTTACCGGCGGCGGCAACGCATCACGTCGGGATTGGCGCTTTTGTGACTCGAATAAATCCAACAGATGAGAATAAGCGAGACGTGTTGATGGTGCAAGAATTGAGAGGTCCAGCGGCTGGGAGAGACTTGTGGAAGTTGCCCACAGGTCTCTTGGACGTCGGCGAAGACGTTCCGGAAGCGGCGGTGAGAGAAGTGATGGAAGAAACCGGCGTGAAGGCTGAGTTTGCGAGCATATTGAGCGCGAGACACTCGCACGGTACGCACTTTGGGCGAAGCGACATGTTCTTCGTCGTCGCGTTGAGAGCGTTGAGCGACGAGTTGATTCGATGCCCGAAAGAAATCGAGAAAGTCGAGTGGAAAGATTTAGAGTTTTTCGCGAACAATCCGAAAGTCCAAGAAGGCACCGCCATGTGGGCGCTCAACAAAAAGTGCTACGAGTTCGCGCAAGGGAAAATGACAGGAATGCAGAGCGATTTTTACCCAGCCGGAATGAATCGGCCGAAACCGGTCCGAGTGTATTTCGGCGAGGAGAAGAGCGGCGGCAGTAAACTCTGATGATATGTCGCTTTATTTATACTACATGCGCGCTTTATTTTTTATATGTTTAAAACGTAGATGTCATTCGTCGTGTTGTTATTATAGTAGATACAAAGATATAGTAGTAGAGAGGTGTTCGTACGTTCGTACCTTTATTTTTGGTTCCATTCGCCTTCACTTTTGGCTCCGCGTAACCGCGCGACTGTGCCTCTTTTTCTTGTCGGACCAAAACCTCATTAATTTTGTTAAAGTAATGCACGCGTTTATGACAACAACAACAACAACAACAACAACACCTATTTTACGCCGGCGAGAACACCACACGTGTTGCTCTTCGTCATCGTCGCGAAGAGTTCATTTCGGCGCTCTCGCGTCGTCGTCGTCGTCTTTAAGTAACAACAACAACAATTACAATTTGGTTGGGGAAATCAAAACACAACAAAGCGAATGTTTCTCGTTCAAAGCGCGGATATCCTCGTCCTCGAACATTACTTTGCGCGCAGTACCTTCTTCGTCGCGTAGTAAAAGTGCGAGAAGAGACGTTTCAGTAGCCGCTAGATGGCGGTTTTGGCGGAAAACAACCAAAGAAGAAGAAGATTCCCCGTGGTGGCTGATGGATGAAAAAGCGATGAAACGGTTCACGGACGAAGGGAAAGAGGACGTGTTTCGCTTGCGCACGACAAACTTACCCGGGATGTCGGAGGATAAGATGACGCCAGAAGGCGCGGCGGCTGGAGCGTTATTATTAGGTTTAGCCGTGTGGGCGTTTGTGATTATATTGAAGTTGTTGGCGTTAGTTTGGGGGATCTTATACGCCGGGGTGAAGTATTCGGCGATTGCGGCGGTGCTCGTGTTGCTCGGGATCGCGGCGCTGTGATTTTTTAAGATTTGTTTTATCATGTGTAGATATGTAGTAGTGATTTGTAGTAGAGGTACCCTATGTAGAAAAAACGTGCACGTATTGTCTCTATCAACCGTTGCTTTGTAGAATCTTGGAAGGCGCGACGGCGTGGAATGGCGCGAAGGGGATAGGCAAGCCGATGCCGGATGGGTCGTTTTCTGGAACGTACGCGTTTATGCGTCGGTGGCCGTGTGTTTGTTGATGTTGTTGTTTTCGCGGTGTTCTTGGTGTTATCGTTATCTGACCTGGGCTCTTTTTCTCTTGATCTTTTCTTTCCTTCGTCTCTCTTAACTCTTCTCGAAGCGTTTCAACCTCGCGTTCGTTCGCCACGCGACACGCTTTGCTAAAGCCCAACTCTGCAGTCGTGGCTATTGTTTTGCGCGTCATCTCTCGTATGCCTCGGTTTGTTGCGTGCATGGCTCGAGCAACTTTCGTTCGTGCAAACAGCGTATCCGCGTCCGCTTTTTGAAAGCTATGGATCTCGGCGTCCAACGCTTGGAGGATTTCAAAGAGAAGTTTCCTTCGACGTTCGACGCGCGCCAGCCGCGTTTCCGTTTCGGCTGTTTTTGCGACCGCTTCGTTCACTTCCGCAGCAAGCGAAGGAACGAGCCGAGCGCTCGTGGTATTTTCACCTCTCTCGTTGTTGTTCATCAGATTGTCCTTTTTGTTGTTTTTGTTGTTGTAGTTGTTCTTCTTCTTCTTTTCGCCGTGGTCGTCATAATACAGGTCGTCCTCTCGAGTTTCGTGAAGCGACGTCAAGAAGGAAGAAAATATGTTTGGCGACAATTTCTTCACGCGTTTCTCTCTGTTTGGATCCTCTAAAAGCCTCGACACTTGACGATAGTTTCGTTTTTCGCTTCTCAAAGCTCTTCGTAACGCAACGAGAGTGTTCTTCAATCTGGGCACCCTTTCGCTCTTCGTCGCTCGAGCCGCTCGTTTCGTTCGTTTCACGTCCGCGACTTTGTTCGAAAGCCGTTGTGTCTCGATTTCACGATCACGAATGAGCGCGTCGATTTCGATGGATTTGTTTTCGGTCGCGTCGCTGAGATTCAAGGCGTTTTCGAGTTCGTCCTCGACGTCGATGAGTTCGTTCGCGGCGCTTTCTTTCAGAAGCACGATTCGGTCCTTGTCTTCGCGTTCCGATGAAGCCATTTTTTTCGAACGTTCGAGCGCGTGTAAGTGCCTTTGCATCGCAGTTTTAGCTAAATTTATTCTTCGAGTGGCGGTTTCAAGTTCGCGGATGGACGCGTTGACTTCGCGCGTTTTCTCGTCCAACGCTGGCTTTTCGCGTTGACGTATCTTCGCTTTCGCTTCTTCGCATTTTCTTTCCACATCGTTCAACGTTTTCAAAGACTCGTTTTCGCGCGTTTCCGAATCTACAGAGACTGACTTTTCTTTAGTTGTTTTATTCTGTGCTACATGTATCTTATGTCGGATGTTCTCTCGCGTCTCGTGTAGTGCACTCACAAAATTTTCCATGGCGCTTAAACGCACGAGCGCTTTCCATCGCGCCGCGGCGAGCTCCGAGA
>Ga0257106_1000039_pt1 | contig 70113 bp, 34 predicted proteins | sample LP_taG_3_FD_190177 | JGI IMG/M metagenome (GOLD analysis project Ga0257106, IMG submission 190177) | Marine microbial communities from Northeast Subartic Pacific Ocean, Canada - LP_J_2011_P26_10m | ecosystem: Environmental > Aquatic > Marine > Oceanic | place: Canada: Northeast Subartic Pacific...
CGCGCCGACCGCCGCGAGCGCAAATCACGGGGCGGCCCCATGGAGAGTCACCGTCCTCTTTCTCCAGGCGGTGACGAACGAAGGGCGCAGTCGCTCGAAGAAATCTTCGCGTCGTAGATCCACGAGCAAGGATCAGACCCCAGCGGAGCCGCTCGCTTTGGAGGTGCGCGATACAGCCCGCGCGGACGAAGACGCGCCCGCCCCGGCGGGGAGTCGCTCGCCCCGATCGATCCCGCGTCTTCTGGTCTCCCTCTCCTCTCGCCGCCCGTTCGTGCATCCGGTTTTCGTCCTCGACGCGCCCCGACCCTCTTTCCTCCCACCTCGACCCGGTCCTGATGAACCCCGACTTTCCCGTCCCTCGACGCAGGTTTACCCCGGGGAGACGGCGAGAGAACTCTGCGAACGCGTGCTCGTCAGAGGCTTTGACTTTGGGCGAACGCCGGAGGTGACGTGGGGGGACGTCCGCGTCCCCCTGAAGGACCGTCTCGATGAGCTCTCCGGGGGCAAGTCGCGACGGATCAACTTCGGCTCCGGCACCACCACGTTCACGGTGAAGATTCCTTCGGGCGCGAGGGCGGCGACGGCGGCGAAGCCCTCCCCGCGCGGAGAGGTTGGCGGCGGCGCCGGGGTCGACGGAAACGGCCGCGTCGACGGCGCGGCGGACGCGAATGCCGATCGAGTGCCCGGGGAAAAGGCGGAAGCCGTTCCCGAGGTGGAAAAGACCACCATTCCGGGGACTTCCAGGAACGACACCTCGGCTCCATCAACCTCTGGACGTGACCGAGGCCCGGGCGACACGGGTGACGGCGGACCATCTCGCCGCAGCGCGCGCAGGCCCACGCGCGCGTCGGAAGACGCTCAGGAACCTCAACAGCCGGAGAAGCAGGGAACGCGGGCGATTCCAGATCAGCCGACTATCGACAATGAGAACGGGGGACCGTCGAAAAGAACCGCCGAAGAAGATAAACCAGCCGCAGAAAAGACGTCGCTGCGGGTCCCCGGGCCGACGATTGACAGCACCAGCGAAAAAGCGAGACCCTTCCAGAACTTGTCGAGCATCTACGCGCGCACGGCTTCGTTGTCTAATATGCCGGTCGAAGCATCTGGCCAGGCGGACAAGAAAACCGTGGCCATTCCCGCGCCCGCGGAGGAGGAGGAGGAATTCGGTGATTTGGACGAGCTCGCCGCGGCGGGACTGCTTGCGGTGGCCGCTGGCAACATGATGCCCAATCCCCGCAAGCGCAAAGCCATCGCGACGACACGTGTGACGAAGATCGAAGATACGAGCGGCGGCAGCGAGGATGACAGAGTCGATGGTCAAAGAAAAGCTTCAAACGTGTCGCCCGACACGCAAAACGGAGGTGACGGATATAAGCGCGGCTCCTCATGGGACAAGCAGGGTGCCCCTCTCGGGGATGGCCTCCTGGATTCAATAATGACTGCTCGAGGACAGGAGAAAATGAACGCCTCTCGCCGGGACAAAGGTGCAGATCAATCCTTGCGTGGCGTCGAAAGACAAGGTCAGACGAAGGCGATCACTGAAACATACGGGGAGCGCAATCTCCTCAACTACCTCCCCTACCAGCAACAGTCGCTGCACATAGCCTCACTGGCAAAGGAGGCGGCGGCTGCCTCGCGTGCGGTTGTTCAGGCATTTGCCATCTCAGCACAGCTTAGACGCTCCACTGTGGGTGACATCGTATCCAGGTTTTACAATCATCAGCCTCCTGCAGTACGCGCGGGGGAGGGCGAACGATCCTTCCAAAATGATCCCACGTCCGCTTTCAAGAGGCCTTCGCGGGGTTGGTGCTCGGCTGTTTCTGTGCCCAAGGCAGCGGCTGTGGCTGTTCGCGGAGGGTACTCGAAAGGGAATCCGAGCAGAACCGGCGGCGATGAAGCGATGGACCCGCTGTTGCGGGCTGCGTCAGTAAATCCTGGCAGCCAGGCGAACAGTCAGGCGCTGTGGCAGTGGCAGAATGAACAGGCGAGTCTGGCGCTATCCAACCAGCACCACCACTCTTGGGGTGCGTTTGTTGGTGCCTCAAAGGATGAGCGTTTCAACCTCCCTGTGTCGCGCGACGCCTTCAAAAAGGCGCGCAGGAAAAACTCGATGGAAATCTCCAAGCTCAGCAGCGTGATGGAGCAGCTGCGCCGCGTGGTATCCTCCATCAAGGAGCCACTCCCCGCGAAGACGCGTGCGATTGTCATCTCCCGCGCACAGAGAATACTCGAGGGCATTTGCAAGAAGGCGGAGTGCATCCCGATCAAGGAGCGCGCGCCACTCTCCGCTGCGGTGGCGGAGGTTCAAGCGTGGGTGCAACAACAGCTGGACCAGCGCTTGGATCTGAAGGTTGACGACAGCGAACAGGCTGTGATGGAAGGCCTGGCAAGCCTCGTTGCGGCTGCGGACCTAGCCCGGTGAGACGATTCGCTGTCTAGGCGCGACTCTGTTGGCTTCCCTTTCTCTCGCGGCAGTCATAACACTTAGGACGACTCTCATGTCGTCACGATCACGGATTTATAAACATTTCACAAGTCGAAGTAGTGTGTCATCACCACAAGTCGCGCCACTTCTCTGGGTGCTCATCCTGTCTGCACTTTTTCTTCTCCGTGGCGCCGGGGGAACTTAACATTACATTGATTTCCTCGCCCAACCGTTTTCATCGCGCACACGACCAGAGGAGAAGCAGTAGGAGCCGGGGATTCTAGATACCGACAGTCCAGGAACGCGAGATAACTGCTCCTCGTTCTACGAGGCCACATGCACAGCTTTGCGACTGGGACGAGCGACGGAAGAGTCATGCGCGAAGGGTTGGACAGATTTTGTGGCGTTAGTTGGAGAGAGCGGGCCGCTCTGTTGGCCATTTCACAGTCGCAGCTTGTTGCAAGCGTTGATGAGGATGGCAAGAGAATGAGACAAGAAGAACAAGAAGCGCTAAGACATATCTCCAAGCACATTCAGCTGAAGTCTCCCTCGTCGGTGCATTTCCCGAAGGTCACATCAGAGATCGACAGAGATGTTGTCGAGGTTCGAGATGTTGCAGGATCCGAGGAAGCTACGGCGGCACGACTGAAGGAGCTCGCCAGAGAGAGGGCCGAGGCTGAAAGGATGCACGATGAGTGGATGCAAGAATCACGGATCAGAATGGAACGAATGAGGGCCGAGGTCGAGGCGGAGATGCAGCGTATCGAAGAGGCGGGGCGTTCACCGCGTGACAAAGACTCTGCCTATCACTCCGAGGTGAGCTCAAACGCGGAATCCGCGAAGAAAAACCACGAGGAGGAGGAAGGGGAAAACCAGTTATCGCCGAGTGATGCAAATGGAGAATCAAGCTGGATCGATTCGCTGGTCGTGCCTTCAATGAGCGCAGCGCGCAAGCACTCAATCCATGCCAGAATTTCAACACCGTCACAGAAGCGGAATCTCACCAGCAGACTGAGGCAAGCGTTCGGATTTTTCCTCAGGGATCGAATTTTGCTCCACATTCTCGTTGTGACTGTGATGACCAAGGCAGGGAGGAAGCAGAAACGTGCGTCGAAGGGCAACACCGAGACAGAAGAAGGCATTCACAAGTCTGTCCATTTGGTGACACGACTGAAGTCAAGGTTGCCTCGCCTCGAGGTGTTCGCAGCCTGAACAGCCTGAACACCATGAAGGCAGTTTTGCGTGCTCGAGCTCTAATTGATCTTAACTATCCGAATGTCGCCGACTAGCTAGCTAGATAACACTTATGACAGAAGAGCAAAGTCCCATCATCGGAGGTCTTCCCGGAAGCGTGCTTCCTTTTTTGATTACCTCGTCACTTCGTCGTAGTTTTCACCTCGACGTCCGAGGGTTTCCCGTTCTCTTCCGAGCGCGCCCTGTGCCTCCAGCCAAAGAAATAATACACGAGCTGGGACGCAGTGTGCTTCATTCAGTTTTGGTGCTCCTGGGAAGAGAAATGGCCGTCATGCTGTCAGCGAAGCGTTAAGTGGACGAACTTTGAGATGTCCCTTACCTGGTAAGTGGCGCTTGTGAACGATTTCAGGTGGCAGCTGAGGGAGGAAAGGATATCCGGGCTCCGGTCGCAATCATCACCAGCTTCCTGCTGACTAGAACAACTAGGATCGTTCTCTCCGACTTTCTTCTCCATGATGCGCGGTGACTGGGGCGCGCTCACTGTGGGGCGGAGTGATCTCTCTGAAAAAAGCAACCTTCGAAAGAGTTTAGGCTCCCTAGCCTTTGGAAAGTTTTTGGGCTTGCGCCTCTGGGATACTTTGACAGACAACGACACTTCCTCTGCGGACAAACAACGCAAGGTATTAAAACTCTATTTCAGACTCTCCTCGATTTCTTCCAGCGTCTTCCCCTTCGTCTCCGGGACGGTCAGGTAGATGGAAGACAGAGCAATCACGCTCATGATGGAAAACACATAGTACGTTCCCGCGGTACCGAACTTCTCGTTAAGGGTGGGCAGGTACAGCGAGACGAGAAAATTGGAGAAGAAATTCGTCAGCGTCGCAGTGCCAACAGCTGCGCTGCGAACCCTTTGAGGGAATATCTCGCCGACGAGCAGCCATGCGATCGGGCCGAACGACACCTGGTAGGCTCCGACGTACGCAAAGATGGCGGCAACCGAAGCACGCGCGGTGAAGGATGTCCCCGCCAAGTCTCCGCTGGCCATCGTCTCACTGCAGAACCCGAGCGTCAACACGGAAAGCGTCATGACGCCTACGCCGCCGAGCAGCAACGGCCGACGCCCCACGGTATCCACGAAAGCCACCGCCACTCCGGTCATGAGGAGCTTGAAGAAACCGAGGATGACCGCGACCCCCGCACCATCGGCGGGATCGTATCCGGCGTTGATGAATACCTGCTCGGCGTAGTACAAGACGCTGGGCTGACCGGTTATCTGCTGGAAGAGCACGACGGAGATGCCGATGTACAAGGGGCGCAGGTTTTCGCGCCTGAACAGCTCGTTGACGCCGCCGACGCGGTGGTCGGAGGATTCCATCCGCATCATCTCCGCATCCATACTGTCCCTGTTGGCCTTCTTGCCTCGAACCTGCTCAAGTGCTGCCCTCGCCTCCGATGCGGGACGACCCCGCTGCATCAGCCAGCGCGGAGAGTCCGGCAGCCGAGACATGCCCAACATCAGCACCACCGACGCCGCCGCGGAGGTTGACAGCAAGCTCCTCCAACCCTCGTCCTGGCCGAAGATGAGATACGAGCCCAAATATCCGAGCATGATGCCTCCGACGATGAATCCCTCCTTGAGAGATATCAGCAAGCCCCGGACAGACGGCGGCGAAGTCTCCGCGATGTACATCGGTGCGGCGTGCATGGCGAAACCGATTCCCAAGCCGTACGTGAACCTTCCCGCGACGAGGACGCCCAGCGAAGGAGCGATGCCCTGGACGACGGCACCGGCGCCGTAGAACAGCGCGGCGAGCTGAAGCTCTTTTTTACTTCCCAATTCGTCGCCCACTTTCACAGCCGCCGCCGCGGATGCGAGCAGCGCACCCGCCAGCGACGTGCTCACCACCATCCCTTGCTGGAACGAGTCGAGAGCACCCCAGTCCACGCCCGACGTGTTCGGGTCCATTATGGAGGTGAGCGCGCCGGATGTGGTGCCGATATCCCATCCGAAGAGCAACCCGCCAATGGCGGGGAAAACAAACGCGAACCCAGTCGCCCTCCAGTCCACCTGGTCCGGCCGGCCTCCCTCGCCACCGGGCCTCGGCTGTAACAGTCCCACGCGGTCTCCCGAATCGGATTCGTCCAGCTCGAAATCGTTCGGCTCCATGGACGAGCGAGGTTGGTTACCGTAACGATGACCGTGGCGCAGCATGATTCCACGAGCGTCGCGATTCTTGGAACTAGATACGCCGCTCAATGGTGCGCGCACCCCCTCGGCTTGGGCGAACCGAGAAGAGTTCTTCACGCGGCTGCGATTTTTAGCCGGCGAGAACACGGAGCAGCTCGCCGAGCGGTGGTTCCTGGCAGACAGGGATGTGAACACGCTACCTGATGAGCCAGTGACGCTGGTAGTGGCGACACTCATGCGATTGGTCGCGTCCCTTCTCTTCCCGGAGTGGCTTAGTCCTTGAGAGGGGAGGGCGGATAAAAGTTTTATCCAGGACTTTTTTGCGCGTACGTGGCGTCAGCAGTCAAGCAGTCACAAGCGTCCAAACTCAGTTTCCGACGACAACTTGTCGCTGTTGGTGAAGGTGCCCTGTCCTGCTCATTGCGCGAAGGCGCCCCTGGCGCGTGCGCCGCACTTCGAACGAATATTTCCAGACGTGTTGTAATCGAGCACTAGTTAGAAGCCGGACTGGCTCCCCTCCGGATCCCCTTTCCGCGCACGTGTTCTTCCGCTCAGTGTCGACGAGGATCTGACAGTGTCGACGCAGGAGGCACTTCCGCACCGATGCCATCCGCTCTCACTATCGTGGAGTTCGAGGGAAAGTTCGAGTGGAAGCTCGCCGAGTACGAAAATGAGCCGACTTACACCCACGTCGTGGAGATTGCAAAGTCGGGACGGGCCAGATGTCGCAAGTGAGCGCCAGATCCACCCCAGCGTCCTTCCCGGAAATCCGCGAGATCTCCACGTGTCTGACCGGTGCCCGACCCCTTTCCCTTCCTTTTCGAACCTCGCAGGTGCAGCGAGTTAATCGCCAAGGATAGCGTGCGCGTCGGCGTCCCAATAAAGTGGCGCGGGGGGATGTACGGCTGGATATCCAGCTGGCAGCATCCCGCCTGCCTGCGCGTGCCCGGAGTCACCAGGGACGAGCTCCGCCTCGAACTGCACGGCGTCGACGCCCTCACCGACGAGCAGGCAGATGAGGTCCTCGACCAGCTCACCAGCGACAAAGGCGTCGAGCTGGAAGAGGTGGATCCGAACGATCCAGCTTTTACCAAGCGCGAAGAGCCCGTTCCAGAACTACCCGCGCCCGCCGCGCTCACGAGACCGCTGCTGCAGTTTCAGAAGGAGGGTCTCGGCTGGATGGTCGCGAACGAGACTGGAACCGTGCGAGGTGGAATCCTCGCGGACGAGATGGGCATGGGCAAAACGATTCAGACGATTTCGCTGCTGCTACACGCCAAATCGGAGTGCGCCAAGGCTGCGGTGAAGGCGGCAAAGGAGGGAAGGGCGCTCACCGCCGCGGAGAGACAGGGGCCGACCCTCATCGTGGTGCCGACGTCGGCGCTTGTCCAGTGGGAGGATGAGATCCGGAACTGCACCCAGCCTGGCTCGCTGAACGTGCTCGTCTACTACAACGATCGCAAGACAATGTCGAAGGAAACACTGGAGGGCGTGGACGTGGTTCTGACCACTTACCCGGTGGTGGAGGGCGAGTGGCGCAAGGTGATCAACCGATCGATGGTGAGTTGCGAGTACTGCGGCAAGAAGCTTCTGCCCAGGTCCCTCGTGGTGCACAAGAAATACTTCTGTGGGCCCGACGCCGTGCGAACGGCGAAACTGGCTATGCGGGAGAAGAAGCAGAACGTTGCAAACGAGAAGGCCATGAGGACACTGAAGATTAAGAAAGGAAAGGCGAGTGACGTGGTTGAGGCAGCGCTGCCAACGCCCGGTAATCTCTACCGTGAGCTGATGTCTAAGGCTGGCCGGCCGGCGATGTCCATGTACGACAGTGCCATCAAGGCTCGTCAAAATCCCAAAGATCCAAGCGTCGTAGAACGTGTAGATGACGGGTCGGACTCTGATGTTGTCATTGTGGGCGAGACCCCGGGGAAGGTGAAGGAGGAAGACGAGATGCTGGCGGCGGTGCTCGAAATATCAAGGGTGGAGGAGGAAGAAAGAAGGATCGCGGCGGCCAAGGCAGACGCAAACGGGCTGGCAAAGACTGCAAGATCCCGAAAGCGCGCAGTAAAGGCGGTGACAGAGAATTCAGATGTGATTGGCTCCAATGCCCTCGTGCAGGCAGCATCGTCTGGGGTCAAGTCGGCGGTGAAGCGAGCCCGCAGCAGAGCCACAAAAGAAAAAAAAGAAGAGCAGGATGATCCCATTGTCACGATTGGACAGAGCACGAATGAGGACGTCAAAGGCAACAAGGATCGTGTCACCGGGAGAGGTCGTGCGAAGAGCGGAGATGCCAAGGGCAAAGCCGTGGGCAAGCGCAAATCTCGCAAGGGCGATGACAGCGACGACGACGACTGGGCCCCCGGTGTGGCAGAAAGTGCGCAAGAGGAACAGGATGCACAGATTGCTCGCGCTGTTGCATTGGGAGACGATAGCGACAATGTCATCGTGTGTGGGACCGTGGATACTACGAATCGCCGCTCCTCGACTGCCTCGGCATCTTCTGAAGGTGCTGAACCTGGTGAGGATGACGTTGACCTCTCAGACTCTCTACTTCATTCTGTTGATTGGAACAGAATCGTCCTTGACGAGGCTCACAAGATAAAGGCTCGCACGACCAACACCGCAAAGTGCATCTATGCGCTCAAGTCGACGACGAAGTGGTGCCTGACTGGCACTCCTTTGCAGAACCGCGTTGGAGAGCTGTACTCGCTCGTCAGGTTCCTCCGCATGGACCCGTATGCATATTATTTCTGCAAGGTGAAAGGTTGTGAGTGCAAGAGCCTGTGCTGGAACTTTGGACCGAACCAAAGGGCGTGCACGCAGTGTGGACACGCCTCACCACGTCATTACAGCCACTTCAATCAGCACGTCATCAATCCGATCAATCGCTATGGTTACGTGGGCGATGGACGCAAGGGATTCCTGACCCTTCGGAAGGACATCCTCTTGCCTGCGCAGCTTCGACGCACAAAGGCTGAACGCGCGGCGGACGTTAACCTGCCCTCGCTTACAATCAAGATACATGCCTGCCAGATGGACGAGGTGGAACGCGATTTTTATGATTCTCTCTACATGCTCACTCGCGCAAAGTTTGATGGTTACGTGAAGAAGGGATCCGTGCTTCACAACTATGCACACATCTTCGAGCTCCTCTCCAGACTCCGGCAGGCGTGTGATCACCCTTACCTCGTGGTGCACTCCAAAAATAATGCCACAAAGAATCTCCCAGATGTGGACATAAGTAAACGCGCCAAAGTAGGTGGTGATGCAAAGGCGTCCGACGACGATGAGGCTATGATGTTGGCAGCCGCGAATGAACCCAAATATTGGTGCGGCATGTGCCAAGAGGAGGTTGACGCGGAAGATGCCGCACTCTCCGGGTGCAAGCACGTGTTTCACCGCGACTGCATCATGCAGTACGCGAGCTGTGTCCCCGAGAAGGGTAAAAAAGTTACATGTCCGGTGTGTCGCGTGGCGCTTACCATTGACTTGCAGCCGAGTGATCTGTCCGGCGCGAATAAGCCCCCGCGCAACGCAGCAGCGCGAAACAAGAAGGACGAGCTGCCCTCAAAGTCAATCCTGTCACGTATCGATCTATCCCAGTACACCAGCAGCGTCAAAGTCGACGCCTTGTTGAAAGGCCTCAACGACATGCGCTCCGGGAAACAGGGGCATCTGAACAAGGCAATCGTGTTCAGTCAATACACGTCCATGATTGAGATTGTTGACTGGCGCCTCAAGAAGGGTCGCTTCACTGTTGCCAAACTGCTCGGCAGCATGCCGATCACCCAGCGCGCGGCGAACCTCAAGGCTTTCAGGGAGGATCCCAACGTCTCGGTGATTCTCATGTCACTCAAGGCTGGCGGTGAAGGCCTCAACCTGCAGGCGGCGAATTACGTGTTTGTGCTGGAGCCGTGGTGGAACCCGGCGGTGGAGATGCAAGCCGTCATGCGCGCGCACCGCATCGGTCAGACGAGGGAGGTCACGGCAGTTCGCTTCTCCACCAAAGACACCATAGAAGAGCGCATGATGCAGTTGCAGGAGAAGAAGAAGCTGGTGTTTGAGGGATGCATGGATGGCAACCAGGAAGCGTTGGCGCAGCTCACCCAGGAGGATCTTCAGTTCCTGTTCAAGCGGTGACGGTGACGGTGACAGTGTTTTGCGACGTAAGAGTCTTATTACGTGTTGAGACTTTAGAACAAGCTCACAACGGAAGCAGTCAGGAATAAACGTTTAAACGAGTATCTTCGTGTTTCTTTTTATCGCCCTTATACTGATTGCGCAGTGCGTGAGAGATTGTAATTACGTGTGATAATTTCGAACCGAGCGAGGAACAGGAGAGTAACACCCGATTCGAAATGAGACATATTTTCAGACTGCGACGCTTTGATCCAACGAGCGAGAGATGATGCGCAATCACACGTTTGGTACGTCACGATTCCGTCAGTCTTGGGAAAGAACCCCATGATCGTGAGAACAGAAAGAAAACTGGTGATAGTAATTGCTCCGCTCGAGAAGGGTCACGCGACCTCGCGGTCTCCCAAACAGCGCCGCAGCGGCCGTGAAGATCGAACGAGAGTCGAGCGTGGAAGGATTGTTCCCGCCCGCGTCGTGAGATTCGCCGCTAGCTCATCTAGGTCAGCGAGCGCGTCGCGTGAAGTCCCGTGGAGAAGGGTCTTGGATTGAGATTTCCAACTGGGCCAGGTCTGGGACTCCACCGCGAAGGGGCGAACAAGGTGTACACCGTTCGCCCTCTCAGTGACGGAAGTCATCGACGGGGGCTCGGGAACCTCGCGTCTCGAGACAAACTGACAGAGCGCAACGATGTCAACGTGAGTGCACCTCGAAATCGGTCATCCCGCGCCCGGAGGGGCCGAGCGGGCAGGCGTTCAAGCTTGACCGACACGGAGGGGCTCTCCTCGTGTCGAATCTTTCTCGGACGTCTGGCTTCTGTCCCGCGCCCGTTTCTGGATTGATCACCGGTTTCCGTCCACTTCGTTCTTTTCGTGGATGTCGCCCCCATCGGAACACTCGTGCGCGTGCTCGGCGATCGACCCCGCTCCCGTCGCCCCCACTTCCTCGGTCGCCCCTCCCCCCTCCTTGTTCTTGCAACAAAAAAAATCGGCGATCAACACCTGACCCGTCCCGCTTCCTCTCCCTTCCCCGCCCGTACAGGTTCTCCGGATCGGGACGAGCGCGCAGTGATCGCGATGCTGGCGGTCTCGCACGCGTTCCTGTCGATTTCGACGACCCGAGCAGCGACGACGACGATTTCGACTCCGGCAGCTCCCGGGGAAAGGTCGGAGCGCCTCAGGAGAAGGGCCTGGACAAAATTCAACCAGGCCCCGAGTCGGGTGTGGACGGCGGTGCCTCGGACTCGGACTCGGATCTGGACCGAGAAGCCAAGACTAAGATCGATGGTGAGATCAGCGTCATCGCAGCCGAGCTGCGTGCGCGTCTGAGGGAGAAGCGCAAGCGTAACACTGGCTACATGAACCTCTGCCAGTACCTCTTCTTCTGCCTGTTCTACATGGTGGTGGTTTACATCCAGTCAGACGCGCTCAACGCGTTCAAGGTGCTGTCGTCGGTTCGAGACGCGGTGGTTCCAATGGACGGTGACGGAAGACCGCTGACCAAGATGGGTTCGCCGGTGGACATCTTGAACTGGCTCGTGGGCACTGCGTACCCGGTCTGGATAGACGAGGTTTGCGGCGACGGGGTCTGCAACGAGCCATTCGAGTTCCCGTCGTACGGGAGATTCGGATGTCGATCAGACTGCGGCCCGAACACTAACCTGACCACAGTGCTGATACAGGTCAGAGCGGACTTCAGGGACGATCTGTACGCCCCTCGGGCGCTCATGTCGGCGGCGTCGTGGAACCTTTGTAGGCGCGACGAGGAGGCAAAGAAGGCGGGTTTCCCAGATGTTTGCTGGTGGGAGGAGGACCGGAAGTTCACCAAGATCAAGGAGAACCACCTCGAGACCGTGAGCGTCCCCCCAGACACGCTTTGGTTCGTTGCCATCAAGGGCGATTACATGGGTCGCGTCGTGGGAAACATTTTCCTCACCGAGGGGGATGACCTACCTTGGATCGGGACCATACCCGAGTGGCAGGCGTGCAAGCGCAACGTCATTGGCTCGCGCCGCAACATTGCGAACAGACGCAGACTTCTGGCCGTCGATGGCACGGAAGTGGAAACATTCGGCATTGACGAAGCACGTCTGAAGTCGCAGATGTCTACGCACAAGCGGATAGCCGAGCCAGGAGAGGGGCGCCGTCTGTTGGAAGAGGCGATGAAATACGCGCACGAGCCACAACCGCGAGGATTCGAGAAGTCAGACATCGCAGGGTCTCGAGTTCCTGTTGCTTCAGACGTCGAAGAGACGGTCGATGAAGAGTTCGATATAGAGAAGCAGGTAGATGCACGCGAATCACGCCGCCGCGGGCTGCTGGGAATGAACGCTGTCCGCTTTGATGGTGTCAATGCCGGGGTTATTTCCCAAGGGCTCTCCTTGGGCATATCCAAGGAGCTCACTTTTGAGGCTTGGGTCCGCCCCGAGGCTTCCGGGCGCATGCAAACTCTTGCGATCGTTGGGACTAGCGACAACCCAGGTTGGGGAATCATGCTGATGTGTCCTGCAGGGATTGGAATGGGTTGTTGCGGTTCGCACAAGTTGAACTCAGTGGCATTTTTTGGTCTCGGAACTAGTTCATCAAACGAAGCGTGTGAGGAAATGCCCTCTTCCGACACTGGCTTGGATCTGAATGCGTGGAGCCATATCGCGGTGATTGTTTCGGAGACCAACGTGACCTTCTTGATCAATGGTGAATACGCAGGTCACAACGATACCACGGTCAGCATTCCAAATAACAGCAATGGGCCGTTTACTCTTGGTTGCATGAACCTGGACTCGAATTGCCAGTCGCAGGGCTGTGGATGTTTCGAGGGTATGATGGATGACGTAAGGGTATGGAACACAACAGTGGACGTGCCCGACGTAAAGCGCTGGATGATGAAACTGGACGATACACATCCCGAGTACGACGATTTGCAAGCGCATTATGATTTCAACACGCACCTTGTGAATACGGAGGGTCACACCGAGGTCGCTGGCTTCAATTCATCGGGCTCGGTTGAAGGAATCGTCTTCACCGACTGGTCTGCGCTCCTGCACTCCAAGGATAGACACGGGTGGTCTTTGAAATTCGACCGCGACGAGCACTCTATTGCGACAACATCAGGCGATGGTATTCAGTCGGTGATCACAGCCGGAAAACTTACTTTCGAGGCTTGGATCAAGCCAACAAGTATCGATGTGTCGCAGGCTATTGCTGCCCTCGGAACAGATGGCTGGCAAGTGCTTCTGATGTGTGGCGGTTCTGGGTCGGGATGCTGTGGAGACCACGTAAATGGTTCGATTGGGTTCTGGATGGATGGTGAATGCCAGTCAACACCCTCCTCGACCGTTGGTGTGCAGGTGAACGTCTGGTCGCATATTGCTGTCGTGGTTGACGTGCACGAAAGACAAGTGTCTTTCTATGTGAACGGCGACGATGCCGGTAGCACGCTGCACGCAACCAAGGTCGCCATCAAGGAAGACCCATCGAATGGTAGCTTTAGTCTTGGTGGCGTTTCGTCGTGTGGCGGGACTTCTGGCTCTCAATGCTTGGGCTACTCTGGTCTGATGGACAGTGTGCGACTTTGGAACACGACAAGATCGATTGCTGGTATTCGCCAGGACAGATTCTTCGTTGCGAACGATTTCACGAGCGATAACGACGACGCGTCCTTGATTCTCGCATACGACGCAACGAATGTTACTGTTGAAACCATGCAGGATGAGTCGGCAACTGGTGCGGATGCGAATTTGATCAACGTGAAATTTGCTTTCGACTCACCCAGGAGTGGGCTGCTCACAAACTTTTACCCTGAGCGTGATGAAAGCAACGCGAGCATTTCGTTCGATGGCGCGACTGCGTATGGACATGTACCTTACACCAGCGACCTTGAATTCGATGACAAGCTCACCTTTGAGGCTTGGATCAAGGCGAACGATGACAAACCGGGCACAATTGCCGCCATGGATGAATACGGTTGGGGAGTTTTCAAATTGTGCTCTTCAGATGATGGAAACGCGCCCGGATGCTGTCAAGGAAGAACAAATAATAGTGTCGCCTTCTTCCCTGGTCAGTCGACCTCAAGTGATACAATTTGCAGCAGTTCTTTTTCCACGAATGGATCCATTCCCATTGGTCACTGGACGCACATCCTCGTGACAGTCGAAAGCGGTTCTAACGTTGCGATCTATATCAATAGTCAACTGCAACCACTGTGGAATGCGACAGATGTTGTGACAGACCCAGCTCCTATCTTCAGGACTCGTGCTGCGGGCGAAGCAACAACGGGCAATGGACTCTTCATCGGAGGGCTGCCAACCTGTGGCAGCACGTGCATGATGTTGAATGCGGCCTTGGATAAAATCCGCATTTGGAACGCTGCCGTGGATGAGGATGCGATTGCAAATAATTATGCTTATCTTCCTGCTGAGGTCAATCCCAACTACGAGCACATTATCGCCGACTTCGAGGTCAAGGGCAAACATGATGGCATCGTGGAAAACCTCGCAGGCACGGCGCAAGATTTACACTTGCTCGGAGCTGCATCCCTTGATCATGAAAATTTTGCGATGGCAGATCACCCTGCGCATGCCAGCGCACTGTACTTTGACGGCCACAGTATGTTCATGGAAGTGAACGAGCGCGAGCCTGGTTGGTTTAGCTCAAATAACATGACCTTCGAAGCTTGGATAAAGCCTGACGACATCACCAGAGGTGAGATTTTGGCGATGAAAGACTTGTGGGGCTGGAGCGTGATGCTCATGTGCAGCGGCACCGAAGGCGAAAATTGCTGCGTCGACGGCGATCACCTGCAAGATTCAATTGCGTTCCATCCATTCGATGGACAAGGTGCATGCAGTGAATATCCATCGTCAACTATGCCGGTGCAACGTGGAGTCTGGAACCACGTTGCCGTGACAACAGAGGAGCTGAGTGGTGGTGGCCTGACGGTGAAATTTTTCATCGACGGTATAGCAGCAGGGGAGTTCTCCGGTTTCGACTACACAGTGAGCAGCACGGAATCGCATCAGGCTGTCATCACGTTTGGAAGGATTCACCACGGTACCAACTCTGCTTGCGAAGGAGGGTCATGTATGCAGTATATTGGCCACATGGACAATGTGCGCTTATGGTCCATGGCGCTCGAAGGTGATACTCTGGCTCATTATAAGGACGTGCGCCTTGGACAGTTGCATCCTTATTGGCTTGCTCTCGTATTTGGCTACGATTTTGACATCGGTGCCGCTGGTAACGGGATTGTCGTCGACGTGTCGGGAAAATTCAATGCCAAAACCAAGTTCACAGGCGCAGCAGAACAACATTTGATTCATGGACAGACGAGTCATTGGCACGCGGATGAGCTGAACATGAACGAGGACTTCTTCCCTTCTCTCCCACGGTCGATATATTTTGATGGCATGTCTGTTTATGACGTAGACTTCCACCCGGAGCTTGCCCCTCCTGAGTCATTGACTTGGGAAGCCTGGATCCGTCCAGATGTGATCGGCAGTGATGAGCACAGGGCAGAAGTGCTCACCAGTCTTGGAGATCCGCACATAGGATGGGGGGTCATGCTCATGTGTGGGAAGGGTGCCACCTCCCCGGGATGCTGTGAAAATGGTGAGCACATCCAGGATTCGGTTGCCTTCTTCGCTGGGAAGAATGATGGGGACTGCAAAGAATATCCTTCGTCCACGGGTCAAGTGAATCGCGGAGACTGGAATCACGTTGCCATCACCATCTCGCATATGGGAAATGGGAAACAGATCACCTTCTACATCAACGGTACAGAATCTGGTTCTCATTTCAGTGAAGCCTATAGCATTGGCGATGGCGGAGGCGAGAATGCAGACGGAGATGTGATGCTTGGATTTGGCGGCTTCTCATCGTGCGAACCGATTGTTTCAGAGGAGGAATCATGTGCCAGTTACCACGGTTACATGGACAACCTCCGGCTCTGGAACGCATCGTTGGGGCAGGCTGCGATTATGACCAACATGTTTGACTACGTCCATGAAAACAACACGTACCTGCCGTACCTGATTGCCGAATATCTTTTCGACGGTGGCAGCTCTAATTCTTTCGGCGACAACCACGACATGAACGTGCCTTTATCCGAGTGGCACACGGCACTCTCCACCAGCGAGACGCGTGAACTCAAAACTGGTGTACCCACGGAGTCTGCTGCGGCGGCTGCACTGTTCCCCGGAACAATCATGTACTCAGGACCATACTCTAGTGCTCTCTCGCAACCAAACAACTTTACACTTGAGGCATGGATACGGCCAGATGTCGATGTCGAGGGCCAGATGATCGCCATGCTCGGTGACTTTGGTTGGGGAGTGATGCTCACGTGCAACGGAACTGGAAAGGGCTGCTGCAGTGGGTCTGCACATGTGGACAATTCCATCGCACTCGTCACTAACACTTCGTGTGTGGATTTCCCTACCTCAGCCATGACTGTGAGGCGGGATGAGTGGAATCATATTGCGATTGTCGTCACACCCAGTTCTGAGCATGTTGATTTTTTCATCAACGGGACCGCAGCTGGCTCGCACACAGGAAATTTTTCGATTGGCGATGGAGGACAGACGGGCATCTTTATTGGTGGTATTCCGGAATGTCAGCCAAGCTCTCACACGTGCATGATGTACAGCGGTATGATGGACAACGTCCAACTTTGGGGCGATGCCTTGACGCCCAAAGCTGTCAGAGTTGTGATGAGTCACAAAATACCCGAGGACGATAAGATTCTTGACAGGTTGATCGCCAGCTATGCTTTTGATGGGCACTCTCAAGATGCCGTAGGCGAACATCATCTTAATGGTACAGGTGTAAAGATCCAACACCTGTGGCCCTTCTCCATCGATGAAAACATCGTTCTGGGTCCCAAGAAGACTACACAACCAACGTCAGACGCGCTTTACTTTGATGGCATGGAAACCCAGGTCTTGGTTCCTTTCTCCGAAAACCTTGTTCCACCTTCCATGACATTTGAGGTTTGGATCAAACCAAATGAAACCGCTAGGGGAGGCTTGATCGCATCCATGGGTATCGGTGGCTGGGGTGTCATGTTGATGTGTAATTATGATGCATCATACGGTGACAACGCTGGTTGCTGCGAAGGTGGGAACCACATAGAGAATTCAATCGGCTTTTTTGCTTATGGCAAGAGCGATACTGATTGCGTTCACGTGCCATCTTCTTCTCTGGCCATCGAGCGCGGAGAGTGGAATCACGTTGCCATCACGTTCGCGTCGCCTTTCAGCAGGTCACATCCCCGCGAAGTTGACCCAGAACTTTGTTTCTATGTCAATGGTGAACAGGCAGGGTGCTCTTCGGACGCGGGTTACGTCGTCAGCAAGGGTGCCGAGTCAAGTGATTTCGCGATAGGCGGTTATGATGAATCAAGCTGTGGTTCTAGCAGCTGCGCCGGCGCTGGTTCACGCTACAAGGGGTACATGGATAACCTTCGAATTTGGAAGACTCCAATCGATGCCAAGTCGATTGCCCTTTACATGCAACGTGACGCTGTGTCAAAACACCCGTACCTCGACATGTTGGTGGCTGACTTTGACTTTTGGCCCGATGCCTCTGACCGTTCCAAGTTGGACGACAAGACTGGTCAATTTCATGCGACAGTAACGCTCGGTGCATTTTTCGACCCCGAGGAGGATCAGTACCTGTGGAATCCGCGGTGGACGGATTTGGTCGGTGTGCCCGAGCAAGGCCCAAGCGCAATGTACTTCAACGGAGTTGATCAGTACGTCACGGCGCCCTGGAGCGACAAATTGGCCTTTAACGATGTTCTCACGTTCGAGGCCTGGATCAAACCGATGAGTTCCACGCCATACTCTGAGCCCATTGTGACTTTTGGCGACCTTTGCTGGTCAGTGTATCTTCTCTGTGGAGGTGAGGGTCACACATGCTGTGGAGATCATGTTGACGGGTCTATCGGGGTACTTTCGCACGACGGGGACGACGCCAACACTTGCGCAAACGCTCCATCCTCTACGAAAAGCGTAAAGTACAATGAATGGAATCACATCGCAGTGACTTTGGACAACGAGTTCAAGAACATCACATTCTACATTGACGGGAAATTTGCCGGGAACCAGATCTCGTGGGATGTGTCCATGTGCAGTGACACCAGCAGTGGAGACCTTGTCCTTGGCAACTTCGAGGGTTGTCCTGACTGCTCTCCCTTCCTTGGTTACATGGATGAGATTCGCGTATACAACGCAATCGTTCGCACAGATGCACTTGATCTCTTCAGGGACATCCCTGTCTCAGCATCACATCCAAATTGGAACGATGTCGTCGCGTACTACCGATTCAGCCATGGGAATTCTTCAACAGTGTACGATTCCAGCCCTACAGGTGGCCTCGATGGAACAATACATTCGGGCGTGCCGGTTGAGTACCTGGTGTGGAAGCCGAATCACGACTATGTGTCGGCACCAAGCTTACCGGCGCCCCCGCCTCCTCCGCCATCACCGCCGCCTCAACAGGGTCCAAGCTCCCTTTATTTCAATGGCCGTGATACGTATGTCAAAGTGGATCGCAGTGAATACGGCGATAGTCTGACACCACACGGCGCAGTTTCGTTTGAGGCATGGATCCGACCTGACACGGAGGTGCGCGCACAGACGATCGCAATGCTCGGAGACCTTGGTTGGGGCGTGATGTTGATGTGCGGTAAAGGACAGGGTGTCGGCTGCTGCGGCAATCATTCTGAAAGCTCCCTCGGCTTTTGGACTGCCAACACCTTCCCCAACGATGGAGCATGCGCTTCAATTCCTTCCTCCGACAAATCAGTAACCCGAGGCGCATGGAATCACATCGCAGTTGTCGCGGAGACCAAACCTTTCAACGAGAACTCAGTGACGTTTTACATCAATGGCATTTTTGCTGGACGCACATTCGGCTCATCCGTCTCTGTGAATGATGGCGCTGGCGACTTCTACATCGGAGGCTTGGGCGAGCGCTGCCCTATGTGCGTCATGTACAAGGGCCATATCGATGAGGTGAAATATTACACCGCCGCATTATCAGCAGAAGATATTCTCTTCCTCAAGGACTTTGCCGTGGCAAACTGGCATCCAGAGTTTGCAAAGCTCGCGCTCTACTACAAGTTTGACACAGCAAATGGCGATGAGGTCTTTGAAAGGAAACCAGATGCTCCTCCTCTCTCTGGCGAAATTTTTACATCTGACGTCGGTTACGTCACATGGGATAACGAGCTGCTGAAGGACGCTTTGGATGCCCCTGCACCACCGCCATTACCACCGCCGCCATCGGTACCATCGGGCACCACCGGGCAAGCTGCTTCTTTGTACTTCAATGGCCACGACACAAGGGTCATGGTGCCTTTCCATCCAGAGCTAGTCCCACACGATTACTTGACATTCGATGCTTGGATTAAACCCGATATGGATGTCAAGGGTGAGGTTATTGCCATGATGGGGACTTGGGGTTGGGGCATCATGCTCATGTGCCCTGGCGGCACTGGGAAGGGCTGCTGCGGCGAACACGTGACAAACTCAATCGGCTTTTGGAGCGAGAACGTGACTTCTCATGGTGCCTGTGAGAGGCAGCCCTCATCTACGCGAGGCGTCACCCGCGGGACATGGAATCATATCACAGTCGCAGTTAACAGTAGCATCGACCACAATGAGGTGCACTTCTACATCGATGGGGCTCCTGCTGGTAGTGTTCAATCTAACTCAGCCGACGATTTTTTTGTTGGTTCAATTAATATGGGCAGCCTCAGGCGCGACCTGAAGATTGGTGGAGGCCCCTGCCCTGATGGGTGCCTCAACTACAAGGGCTACATCGATGAGATCAGCATCTTCAATGACATTTGGTCAAATGAATACATATGGGATTGGAGGGGCATGCGACTGGATCCTTCCCTGCCGAATGCCATCGCCGCTTACAACTTTACCCGCACCGAGTTCAAAGCAAATGGCACAGATATTCTTGATTCATACGGCCACCGAGGATTCGATGGCGTCCTCCTGTCCAGTGACCTTCCTCAGTTTGTGTGGAGCACTGATGACTATGTCACATTGACGCAAATCCCACCCCCGCCACCTTCGCCTCCACCATTTTACTATGAGAAGGAACGTGGTCCGAGCTCACTTTACTTTGATGGAGTCGACGTCTCGGCGCTTATTCGTGAACAGGACAACGACCCCCTAGAGTTCAATTTCTCAAGCACGGACACTTTCTTCGCCGACGAACCCTCGGGTTACATGACCTTCGAGGCTTGGATCAGGCCGGAGAGTGTGAAGGAGTACCAGTTCATCGCGTCTGTCGGTGTCTCAGAGAGTGACGACGTCACCAACTGGGGGATCGCGATCATGTGTGGAAGAGGTGATGGGCCAGGCTGCTGTGCAGAGCACTCGGGCTCACTCGGATTCGTCGCAACCAACGGTCCAACGGAGCTTCTGGCTTGTTCTCTGGCGCCTCATTCGTCTGACGTTAAGCGGCTGAAAAATCACACATGGCAACACATAGTGAGCACCTTTTCCCCTTCCGCCCCTACCGCTCCTTTCGTTTCCAACCCGACCCGCATTTTCTTCGAACGCACTCGCAGGAGCAGTGTGGTCATGGTCATCGCTTTTCGAATTGCCGTCACCAGACCAACCTTGATCTATCCATCGCTTGACTTAAGCTTACATACGTACCCTCGCCCTTCTTCTGCAGGCTGTTGTGGTGGATGCACACGATACTCCGATGAACACTCGGCCTGAGTTTATAAATAGGTCCGTTGAATTCTATATCGACGGCGAATCGGCTGGGGGCTACTGGACGAAAGACCACGAGAAAATTCAGTTCCCCATGTCCAAAGATTACAACAAAGTTGGATTCAAGGACAAAAGTGGATTACATCTCGGTCATGGCTTTTGCGGGGAGTATTTCTCCAGTGCCAGCACTGGCAAAACAGAAATGAATCACTGCAGGCATTTCAAGGGTCACATCGACGAGCTCAAGTTGTGGAAGACGGCGATGTCGAAGACAAACATCCAGACTCATCACGATCAGTTGCTCTTCTCGTGGCACACGGATTTGTCGCATCTTATGTATTACTTCAAATTCGACTGGGGCAGCGGCGTCAGCATTGTCCCTAAGAATTACACAATCGACCACAACAATCAATCGCGGGCAACAAATATGACGCTTTATCCCGAAGCGAAGCTGCCTTTGATTTGGGACAATCGAACTGACCACACTAAATTTGGAAGATTGGATAATAGTGCACCAAATCCGCCTCCACCGCTCCCTCCAAGTCCGCCGCCGCAGCAAGGCCCAGCTGTGATGACTTTCAATGGATACGATACGTTGCTTGCGACACCGTTTGATTCCGTGCTCGCTCCATCTGACTACATCACGTTCCAGGCCTGGATTTATCCCAAGGAAATCAACAGAGCTCAGGTCATTGCCATGATGGGTATCGACGGATGGGCAGTGATGCTGACATGCCCTGAAGGTAGCGGTCCTGGTTGCTGCGGCACCGAGGACACGCATGCATCTGGGTCACTGATGTTCTGGACTTCACCCTTCCCGGGCGAGAACAACTGCGAGGTTGCGCCGACTTCGACGAAACAAGTTGAGCTGTACCAATGGCAGCACGTGGTGAGTAAATTCATATTTTTCTGCATCATGCTTTTCCCCTAACCCGAATCACCGTGCCATGTCCAACTTCGCGACTAACTTTGCACTCATCGCTCCTTTGCCGTAGGCCGTGGTGGCTGATGTTTACGGCGGCACGGTGAGCTTCTACCTCGACGGCGAATCTGCTGGAACATCATACGTGCACATAAACAAAGAAGCCTGGGAGTTCACAAGGGACCAAAGCAAGGAATCGAACTCAGGCCTGCACATCGGCCAGAGTGGCAGGTGCCAGTGCTTGCAATACAGAGGTCTCCTCGACGAAGTCAGCGTTTGGAATGCCGCAATTTCTCCTGCAGACATCAGTTTGCACTGGAGAAACGAGCCAACGGAATGGCACACAAACTTTGACGACATTGTTGCGTATTGGAAGTTCAACGAGGGCCACTTGGACCAAAGTGGCAACATCACTTCGAAGTACGCGGTGGAAGGGTTTGGCGACAAAAAGATAAACATCACCATCGTCGAATCATCAGATGAAGACGATGTGCTATGGTTCAACAAGAAATCAATCATGGGCATTCCGATTCCCACAGATACAGAGGCAGTGTCCGCGCCTTCACCGCCACCGGCGCCACCGCCGAGTCCTCCACCGCAGCCTGGTCCAAGTGCCATCTACTTCAATGGCAAGGACACCCAAGTGAAGTTCGATTTTTCCAACAACACGGAAGAAATGATAAATCATTTTGCTCCCCAAGATGCCTTCACCTTTGAGGCTTGGGTCAAACCTTCCACCATTGACAAGCTCCAGTTCATCGCTGCTATTGACAATTATGGCTGGGGGATTTCATTGATGTGCAATCACGGCGTTGGATGCTGCAACAAACACCAACCTGGTGCGGTATCCTTCTGGACGCATGACGGTCCTGACCCGTCAAATTGTGAGAACTCCATCTCCTCTGATCGAGGTTTGGAGGTGGACAAATGGCAACACATTGCCGTTGTCGTGTCAATCCGACCGACCGAGACGGATGATGCGGGCTGGACCCACAAGCTTCCGTCGAGCGTGAAGTTTTACATCAACGGCGAGCCCGCCGGGATGACTGAGACAATTCCTGCGCTCCCGCAGAAAGATCAGATTCGCATTCTGAATGGCACGGACTACAGGTCTGATCAACCGAGTGCGATGTATTTCGGCAGATTCGGTACGTGCCAGTGCATGATGTACAATGGCTTCCTCGACGAAGTCCGCATGTGGAATACCTCGTTGGATGGCGAGACAATCAGCGCATTCAAGGATCGCAGCCTCGTTAAGTGGCATCCGAACTATGAGGACTCCCTCGCCTACTACAAATTCGACAGGTCCTTTGGCTCTGTGGTGTACGACATGCGTTCCCTCAGTGATGATCCATACAACGTCGCTGAAGGTGCAGGGTATCAGGGCTTCATCACCTCAACTGACATGGAGTATGTGATGTGGAATAACTCGACCAGCATGATTGTTGATGATAACACCGCCCCGAGTCCTCCTCCTCCGCCTCCTCCGGGCACTACTCCATCTGATGGGGCCTCTTTGTACTTCAACGGTGAAGATTCTATGGGCATCATCGAGTATCATCCGGCCATGACGCCAGAGAAGGTGCTGACATTTGAGGCCTGGATCCGCCCCGAGAATTTTAGCCAATATCAGCAAATCGTTGGTATCTCCAACGACGGTTGGGCGATTGATTTGACCTGCAATTTGCCGAGCAATAACGCCACGGAGTATCAAAGCTCGATGTGCACTAATCACCTGGATGGCACGATTTTGTTCTATCAAGGTCACGAATCCATCGGGTGTGATACTGTCTTGGCGTCAAACATCACCGTGATGAAGGATGCCTGGTCGCATATCGCAGTCACCATAGTGCGCGGAGAAAGTGTCAAGTTTTTCATCAACGGGACATCCGCAGGTACGTACACGGCCTCATCGGGCATTGAGGGCACGCATATCGTCACGGAGGACTGCCTGGCGATGTCTAATGGCACCACATACATCGATCCACGTGTCGGCGAGCTTCATCCTTATCTCACTTTTGGTGGTTACCACGGAAAGTGCGCAGACGATAAGACTCGCTGCCTGTTCTTCACTGGTCACATCGACGAGGCCAGGTTTTGGGAAGCTGAGCTTGCTCGAAAGGACATCAAGTTCTTCATGAATTACGGCGTGGTCTCCTGGCACCCGAATGCCGGTCACATCATCGCCTACTACAAGTTCGACAGAGGATATGAGATTGTCGCCCACGAGTACTTCCACACCAGAGGCTTCGACATGGAACTCAGGACGAGCAGGATGGACCAGATATGGGATACCGACACATCTGTCGCTGCTCCTGCCATCGATGCTCCCGCCTCTCCGCCTCCACCACCAACGCCGTCACCGCCGCCGCCAGAAGCCCCTCTGCCTCCCGCACCGCCGCCCAAACCACGAGGAATGTACGAGCCTCGCGAGGACGAGGGAAACACGGCAATTTATTTCGATGGCTCTGAATCTTACGGTAAGATCGGCCCGACACGTCGCCTCACTTCTTTCACCAGCACGCAAGCACTCACCGTCGAGGCATGGATCAAGCCCGACACCACTGGTGATGAGTTCGCTCGACTGCAAACGATTGCAATGCTTGGTGATCTTGGCTGGGGTGTACAGCTCATGTGCCCACAAGGCTCAGGCTTTGGATGCTGCGGCGATCATAAGATGCGCTCGGTGGGCTTTTTCATGGACAGCGAACCGAATGAGCTGACTTGCAAGGACACCATGAGCTCCGATGTTGGCGTCGATCTCAATCGCTGGACCCACATCGCGGTGGCGGTGAATCCGAAAGGCTGGGTTGAAAAGTTCTACTACGATGTGGAAGCCATCGCCCCATCGCCTCCGCCACCGTCGCCACCGCCACCGCCACCGTCGCCTCCGCCACAGCCACCGTCGCCTCCGCCTCCGTCTCCGTCTCCTCCACCGCCACCGAATCCTCCGCCTCCGGTGCTCATGCCTCCGCCTGCGTTGAATGGGACCAACGGGACCAACCCGCCTCCGCCTGCGTTGAATGAGACCAACTCGACTCCTCCTGCGTTGAATGAGACCAATGTATCTGGTTCTGGAAGGCGCCTGCTGATGGCGTCCCATACAGCGTTCCCAGGCGGGATGCGCCTGCTGACTGACTATTCGAGTGCGTCTTGGTCTTCGCGCCAAACTTTCATCGGGGAGGACGTCAGTACCGTTCCAGACCCGTCCAGAGTTGACCAGACGTACACGGAACTCGTAGGAATCTACGCGGTTTGCGACTATCCTGACAGGGCGGACTTGACCACGACGGCGAGGATGTGGATGATCGAGGTTGAAGTCACAATGGCTGACTTTACTGGACGCTCCGTCGTGAGACCTCTCGCCGCAGGCTACAAAGATGACGCGGCGAACTGCATGTACGCGAGCCAAGAATACGTCGAGACGGCGTGGGATTCTAAATCGCATGTTTCCTTGGCTTCGAAAGCCAGCGAACCAGGCATTGGCATCCGGGAAATGTTCCTGATGCCGTACAGCCAGGACTTCCCCTACGCGTATCCTCTCTCTCATGAGACGACCCACAATTTTACTTGCGATGATTGCTTCCCCCGCGCCGAATCAGGTGAATGGGACGGGGTTGCTTTTGCCGCGCACTCGACTGCTGCTGAAGACGCGATGGTGGGTGACTCATTCGTGCTCACAGATGTCTCCCTCGGAGGTGAAGAGCTGGGCAACGCGCCGATTGAAGCTGGCTTCGTAAAGCTTCCTGAATATCACAACACCACCTCAGCGAAATACATTGCGTATCACTGTGTGCCGGGTGAGACTGCCGTGGACGACAAAATCTACATGGTGGGCTTCAAGTTTACGGTGGAGTCGGCGGTTGTCAGAGTGTCTTCTGCTGACCTGAGCGGGACCCAATCATCTCCTGCGAGGGTTACGAACCAAACGTGTTCACTGTTGACCCCAGAAGACGTCGACAAATACGTCAACATTGACACATTCCGCGATGCGAATTTGACCACCCTCGCCTTGGGTGCTGGACAGCCTGGCGTGGGTGTCAGCAACGTGAGGATCTCCACACGTATGAATGTTCGAGCGCTCCGCATCAATCCTCATCCATGGGACATCCCTGGCACCGCTGGGAGCACTGTTCCAACTTATGGATATCAAATCGATGCGAACGATCAGATGGTTCCGTACTTCGCCGAGATTGTCGGCGGTAACCTCACCGCCCCTCAGAAGAACCTCGCGAAGTTCCATCAGATTGGGACCCGGCGTAGGCACAGGCTCGAATACCACACGACAGTCAGCTTTTATGTGGATGGGTCAAAGTCGGGCGCCTTCTTGAACCGTTCAATGGCTGACGACACGGGAGTTCCCGGTGAGTTCAAGCTGAGGAACATGCAACCGCTGACGATCGGCCGAAAGCAGGATCCAGCACTTTGGATCGGCAGGCTAGGCTCAGCATGTGCCGATCCAGGCTGCATCCACTACAAAGGAGCCATCGATGAGTTGAGAATTTGGGAAGATGCCGTCACCAAGTCTGATCTGAATTTCTGGGCAGATTACAAGATCAAATCGTGGCACAAAAATTTCCAAGACTTGGTCGCATATTACGACTTTACGTACGATCATACCTCGCCAACGTCGGTGCGCGCACGAAGCGCCGATATGGCCTTGCTTCATTCCTCTTGGCACGACGAGAGTGGAATAATTGACGCGGCCGTGGATGAGGAGCTGACTTTGAACCTGGCTGGCACTCAGTGGTTCTTCAACGGCTTTGCGAAAAATATGAGTGTTAATGTCTCCGTGGAAGCCGGTACCATGGCGCCGCCGCGTCCGCCTGCACCTCAGCCAAGTCCACCACCGAGCCCGCCACCTCCCACTAACTTTCCCGTTGGATACGTCTGCCCGTTCACGTGCTCTGATCTGGTGGATCACGAATGCCCCTGTTACGCGACCGATTGTCAGATGCAGAAACTCGAGTTTGGTAGGGTGAATGTTCAATGCTTTAAGGTAATCAGAGGTTACTGCAACGCAGGAGCCAAGGATTTGGAGAGCGAGATGACCCCCTGTAAGAAATTCGTTGAACGCGAGGTGACGATTCAAAGAGTGTCTCCCGGTGAGCGCTTTGTGGTCGACCCTGCCAACTCGCCCGGCGGTATCAGTATGGACTTCCCGGTGGGTGCGTTCTCGTCAGCAGTGGACGTTGCGATCAGCGCATTTTCGGACATCAGTGATATTGCAGCTGGGACCGGGCCCTTCCCGTCGTTGCAGTCTGAAATGGTCGTTTTGCAGCCACACGGCACAATACTTGACGTACCCGTGCCGATCAAGATTCCTTTCAAGATGGCGTCAGGTGGGAAAGAATTCAAAATGGGAAAGACTGCAAGTGCAGACTCGATCATCTGGGAAGTGATGGCCGTCAACGTCACGGGCGTTTGCGATGTCAATCATCACTTTAAAAATTCCGACTGCGATTGTTCGGTTAATTCAGCAGCGTGCAATGATTGGCATTTCGCTGAGACCGAAATAAACTCTTTTTCAGTCGTCGCAGTATTCGAAGCACCAGAGCCACTCCCTGTTTTGCCGGACATAGATCAAGCTTGTCCCTTCAGCTGTGTGGGCATGGAAGAAGGAAACTTCGATTACGTTAATAGTAGGGACAACCCCTGCCCTTGCAAGCTGTCTGCGTGCAACAAGACTGGGGACCTGGATTCCTGGACTGGGGACCTGGATATCAACAAGGCTCCTCTCTCGTGCCTGGAGGGCATCAAGAATTACTGCAGCATTGCCCCCGGATGGTTCTACGAACCAGAGAATTGCTGGCCATTCCACGCCAATAATATCAGCATCGAGCTTGCTGATGGCAACCACGATACGCACCAAAATACTCCAGTGTTGGGAGACCGTCACGTGTCAATCAGTTGGACCAATGTTCCAGATTCATTGAAGATATTGGTTACCGAAGTTTCTGACGAAGAACTCGAAGCTAACAAAGATGATGGCCTGAAGAAGTACGATTACGCAGAGGCTAAATCAGAATACATCCTCATCAGACACAACGGAACAACAGAAGACGTGAAAGACGTTAAGTTCACCCTGCGCATACCGTTCGATTCTTCGCTCATCGCGAATCCTGATTTCGAGGGCGCATTCAAGCTCGCACGCCTGGACAGCGTAACCAATACGGAGTGGGAAGACGTCGAGACGGATGACGAGACAGGTGTCAGTGTCAAGTTCTACCAGCGCGGCGAAGAGCCGGAACAATGGATCGGGCAAACCTGGTACGATCAAAGCACGTGGACGGATTGGTACGATCAAAGCGCGTGGACGGAAGACGAAGTTAAAGCTTCATATTACGACAAGTACGCGGTCCAACCGAGTTTCAACGGCGACTTCACTGATGATTGGGAGTCATGGTTGTACAACCAGGATCTGCCCAAAAACTTTGAAAACACTTCCATAATCTGGTACGTGGAGGCGGAAGTCACGGAGTTTGGTGTGTACTGCGTCATGGAAACGGATTCAGGCAAACCTCCACCACCACCCGCCATTCCACCACCACCGCAGCCACCGCCCCCGTCGCCTCCGCCATGGCCGGACGTAGAGCAAGGGTCCACCGAGTTGATTTTTATTCTGAAATTCTCTGAAATCTCAAGGAACAGACTCTATGAGGAGAGCGCTACACGTCCAACTCGTCGGCGGCGCCAACTCCTTGCCCCTTCGTTTGGATCTCACGGTGTCGTTCTAAACGCTCTCCAGCAGCACTTTGAAAATCATGCCTCCAATGAGATTCGCACTGACAGGCGGCGTTTGCTGTACGACCAAAATCAGGCTCTCATATTCTTGGAATCGTTGAAGGATGCCATCATGGCGCGAACTTCACTTGATTCAGATTACGTCCGCAACGGTGCTATCATTCCGGCGGATGACGATACATCAATCACGGTGGAGTTTTCGTTGGTTTTCAAGGAAATAAGCGCAGGTCAGCCTGGAGAAATTACCGCTGGATTGGTGGATGAATTGATTGATGGCTCAGGGAGCGAAAAGTCCGATTTGCCCAATTTGAAGAAATCCATCGCAGACGAACTGGCGGCTTATGGCTTCAGCGCGGATTTAATATCGCTTGCTGGGACGTGGAGTGTCGATGGTTCGCCAAAGTCAGTCGTGGTTGTCCCACCTCCTCCACCGCCGCCGAATCCACCGCCGCCTCTCATCAAGAGGATTGTTGCACCTCCGCCGCCGTTTCCTCCGCCGCTACCGGTCTACAAGCTTCCAGATTTCCCATCCCCACCTCCAGCTCCGCCGCCGTTTCCGCCGCCGTTCCCTCCACCCTTTGATATGTTAGCCCCGAAGCCGCCGCCGCCACTCCCACCGCCGCCGCCTGAGTTAACTCCTCCGGAGATCACGCTCAAGCTCGGTGATGCTTGTGTGCCGGACGACGACGAGCCAAACACGGTGGTGGTTTGCACGCTAACCCAAACGGTTCTCTCAAACATTTGGTCCGACCCGGGTTTCACCGCGATTGACAACGTTGAGGGTGCATATCCCATCGAAAGGGTCACGGTCAAAGGGTGGCCGACCTTCTCGCCCACATCCATGCTTGGGCAAATCGACTTGTCTCTGGAGAAGATTGACACACCGTACACAGTTACGTACAACGTAGCAGACAACTCTCCGTACAAGAACAAAGCGATCCAGATGACTCGCAAGGTTTACGTGTTGCCTCCTTGTGAAGTCACAGAGAAGTGTAAACCGAAGTTGTGCAAGTCTCTATCAACGGCGACGGAAATTGTCTGTGAGACTTGTGACGATAGCGGGAACACTCTTTGTCTTGTGGAGCAAGAAGTTCGAGAGGTTGCTGATCTTCGCCCCCCGATTATCACAACCGAAAGGCAGCTCAGAGTAAGTGATGGTCTGGACGGCCGGTACAGCTTCCGTTCTTCAGATGAGAGTGGAAAAGAAATGGTCGTGAATTATGTCGAGCAAGGACAAACATTCATTGATCCTGGTGCCACTGCAGTCGAGATCCTCACCAGCACTGATCAGAAGACGGATGTGGCGACAGTCACCACGACGGACATCACCGGTGACATCACCACAAAGATAATTGGAAACAAAGACACAGAATTATTAGAGCCCGGTGTTTTCTTTCGGTACAGTTATGAACTCACAACAGCTGATGGATCAGTTATCAGTGCAATCCGACCCGTGATCGTCCTCAACCCTTGTGTCACGACAAAGACAGGCTCTTTTGGTGACATTGTTGGATCAAAAGCGGTGCCACAATATAAAGGCCCAGACGGATCGATGAAAGATGAGCGCCTATGCGAAGATGCGGAGCTCGAACTAAAGACTGGCGTAACGAGGTATAAATCTAATTCGGCGTGTTCAATCAACGGCCTGTGTATCGGTCTCGAGGAGACACAGGTGGATGAGGTTGAGCAGGCGCCAAACGAACCGCCCGTGATTAAATTGTTTGGTGCAAATGTCGCAGAAATTCTTGCGGGCCAAGCGTGGCAGATATGCCTCCCTGGGTCCTCCACCGACGCCGTATGCGACAGGGGGATTGACGAAGCGCTCTCATTCGACCCTGAGCAGGGGAAAATCACAAACACGCTCATCAAGGTCTGCGCAGGCGAGGATGGAAAAGGGGGTGCCATCTTTTCAGAGTCGCATCCGGAGCTGGGTGGACAATCTCTCAGCAAACTATGCGGCTTCAACACCTACAATCCCGGAACTTTCACTGTCGACTACTCTTTCTTCGACAACGAGGGTCTTTCCTCGAGAGTCACCCGGCAGGTCATTGTCATACCCGACTGCTCAAAGGTCATAGCCGCTGGAAATGGCAAACCTGAGTTCCTGTGTGAAAACAAGATTCTGGATGACAACGGCCTCGAATCCTACGTCTGCTCCGTGAACAATTATTGCGAGGGCGATCTTGTGGAGACGGTCGTTGAGTTGGTTGAGAGTCCTCCTGTGATTGAGCTGAAGGTTGTCCCGGGCGTTGTCGACAAGACTGTGAACGTCAGGAAATATCAGCCGTACAAGCCGTGTGAGGTAAACCCGGCAACCGGTGAAATGATACTCCCAGAAGCCACATTCTTCGGCGATGGACTCTGCGACCCTGGCGTCATCGCATATGATATTAAGCAGGAACGCGTCCAAGGTGTATCTGATCCAGTAGATGTGAGGAAGAATCTGACCATCGAGGTCCTTTCTTGTCCCCCAGTTGAGTGTCAGTCTCTTGAAAAATGCGACGATCACCTCTACACAAGCAAGGGCCTGGAGGGCTGCATCGACACAAATGTGGAGGGAGAAGTTCAGATTGAATTCACCGTCCGCGACGATTCATCGCAAGTTTCAAAGGTTTACCGCACCATCAACGTCATCAGCCCTTGCCCCATCGGGTATGAATACTGCCCAGGTGTACAGGACGATCAAGCTTGTCAGCTGGAGGAGGTATGTCAAAACGCTGCTGCGCTCGCTGCTGCTGCCGCCGCCACTGATGAAGTCGCTGACACGGAAGCTCCCACGTTCACTCGATTTGTACCCAAAGTCCCCATAATGCTCGAGTACGGATTCGATTACGTGGGCACGAAAACGCCGTTCAAGCCATGTTACAACGCCGAAGATCGTCTGACAGCCAATGAGTTGCTGGAAGCTGGCACCGCAAACGCCACACAATATCCGTGTGCAATGCGCGTTACTGACAACGTAGAAGGCGAGCTCTCACAGTACATTCAGATCACTCAGGTGATTACAGGGTCAGAGAGCTTCTTTGCAATCGATCAACACGGTACGGGAGTAATCCCTCCGGGTCAGTACACGTACCAGTACACTGTATCAGATCTTGCTGAAAATGTTGCTACTGAGACGTTGATTATCAATGTGGTGCTTCGGAAGTTTGTGCTTCTTCCAGACATTGCGATAAATAGGACACTGTTCGAAGAAGATACGTTCCAGGACACATTCAAGCAGTCGTTTGGTCAGAATATCATTGAATACGGCCTTCCTTCGAATGTCATCTTCAGGGGAGCAGAGGACCTTGAGCTGCTCAACATCACTGATTCTGGAAGCGACAAGGAGTTTACAATCAAGGTGACGTATTTTGAGCTCCCGGATGGTGTGGATGCTACAGTAACTTCGTCCAGTAGCAGTCGCCGACGTCGTCTACTCGCGAACACCGTTGCTGGTGGTGCCACTTCTGGCGTGAGCGGCTCTTTGTCCAGCGCTGCAACCAACTCATCGGGCACAAACCAGACTATTGACGTCGCTGCGAACGCAACAGAGGGATCTGATTCACCAACTGTCGACCTTGACGCGGCTGTGCTTGCGTCCATCACCGGCGAAATTTCTGTCATCAGCAATCAGATTTCTGCTTCAATGACAGATCTCGACGACATGATCACTGCAGTTGCTGCCTCAGGCGGTAACCCGTCAGCTTACAAGCAGCGCATTGCAGATTATTGGAAGACCCTCCTTCTCGTCGCCGATGAGACCACGAAAGGACTACAATCGCAGGCGGAGGAAACATTACGTGTAATCGATGCCACTATCAGCGTGCAGAAGGAAGCGCTTGACTCAGTCTTAGAGCTTGAGGTTCTCCTTAAGACACAGGCTGACGATCTCAAGGCAGCTCTGGATGCAGTTGGCGAGGACACAAACAATGAGCTCGGCAAAGCATGCCAGTTTCGCTCTAATATTGGTGGAGCTGAAATCTTCTTCAACATCACGAAATATTCTCCTCTGGGGATGCCTCCTCCTGCCCCAGCTCCTCCACCCTCACCGCCGATGCCGCCTCCGCCTCCACCATTACCGCCGGCGCCACCGCCACCGACACCCTCTGCCGGTCGTCGCCTCCTGGAGATGACTGAGGAGGAGGGGAGGCTGAACAATCTCGTGGCTCAACTCCTCAAAGAATCCGATGACACAGAAATGGACCAATTCGGGGGCGAACATTCTGACAGTGGCAGAAGGCATTTGCTGGCCACACCGTCATCTGCTTCGTCTCCGTCAGCTGGTTGGACAGCTGCGAAATCTTCTGTAACGGACTGGAAAGGATACGACGTGTTGCAGGGCGGTCCGAGCGAACAGTACAAGGCTCCGAAATCCTACATTGGTCGCCGATTTGTGAGCAACACGAACCGCATGGTTGGTGGCTTGCTGATTCATCAGGTGCGAAGCGACTTCACCGATTGTGACACGACCAAATTCCAGCACATCGCTTCGTCGTGCCGATCCGATGAGCCGTCTATAAAATCTTTCGGCGTCGATCCCGTGTTCCGACGCCCTGAGGCTGGCCAGGGAACCTTGGAATCACTGTACAACGTGCAGCTCGAAGATTTCATTGGCGAATATTATAACAACTCCCAGGGAACAAGTGAACTCCGCGCATCTGCTTCAGAAGATGGGGGTGTGCCTTACGGCTTCTTCCACAGAGAAGTACCGGGATACGCATCTGGGTTCCCTGTGTACATCGACATAGCCGCCACGCGCGGGCACGTTGCCAATCTTGTTCAGTACCTCAAGGAAGGTCTATTCTTTGACGCATCGACACGATCCGTCACTGCACAGGCCGTCACATACAACGCAAATCTAAGGCAGCTTGCAAATGTGATGGTGATCTTCAATTTCACTGAGGCGGGAGACCTTTCTGTGTCACACAAAATTACCAACATGAACGTGAAGTGGTACACAGAATGGAACGACCAGAACAATGATGGCATGAATGATGGGCTGGTGCAGCTAACGCTTGAGATTATTCTCGTTGGGATGATAATGTACACTGCTTCAATCGAGCTGAGAGAGTTTGCAAACGTCTGCATGGATGAAAGCTCGGTAGTAGCAGGTATGAAGGTGCACTTTGCTAGTTTCTGGAACTGCTTGGATGCACTGAACATCACTCTGCAAGTCGTCTCCATCATAGTGTGGATCAACTACCAGTTTCAGCGGCGGCAAAATCTGGAACCATTACTACGCTACAATGTCTACGACAATCCAGCGCAACCAATGGCAAACTATTTCATGCCGCAAAAATCAGGAGACCTCACAGCGGCAGCCGCTGATGACAGTACAAACAGGACTGGTATTGGCGACGCCGCGGGCACGACCAGCGGTTCCAGGTGGCAGCTTCCTGACGATGATTCTGGCATCAAGTTACTTGGTGAGAGTATGTCAACAGTTCAGGAGCTCTCTGGCTTGCTGACGTTTTACTTCTGCGTCTCTGGCATGTCACTGCTCTTGATGATTGCGCGCTCACTCAAGCTGGTTGACTTCCAAAGACACCTGGACTTGACCGTGCGTACGTTGTCGCGGTCTAGTCTCGATCTCCTGCACTTCATCATCATATTCTTCATCACGCTGTTGCTTTCGATGATGACTGGGCACTTGATGGTGGGCCCAACCGAACAAGCACTGTCCAGGTTGGATCTTGCATTTAACCTGCACTTTGAGTTCATCCTCGGCTCTTCTCTGGACATCCTCGCCAAGCTCTTTACCGACAAGAGTATCGTGCGCTCGGGAACCGAATATTTTGCCTTGGTGATATACTCTTTCGGCGTGCCTATCTTCCTGCTTTTCATCCTTGTGAACTTAATCCTGGGTATCGTCGGTGATTCCTTCGGTGAGGAGAAGGAGAATCTCGCAGAGCTTGATGAACCAACGTTGATTGATGATTTTGTCAGCGCGGTTTCATACAGGTACGGTCGGTTCCGGGGCAAGTACCCCAGCTACACCGAGTTGGTGAGCCTGCTCAAATCTGTTCGCAGTTCAAATCTGTCCCAGGCTCAGGAAGTGCTCGCGAAGGGTCTCGGAACTGTCGACTCGCTCGCGCCGACTGCAAAAGGCAAAGGATTCGGAGCGGTTGCAGCTAAGCAGGAATTTACGGGACCTGTAACAGAACAGAAGGTTCCAGGAAACGCTATCATATCTGGCAGCGGACATGGAAAAAGAATCAGCGCGAAGGTTGACAAGGACCAAGACTTTGATGAGATGGCACACATCGAGCGTGTCATAAATGGTGTCAACACGCCTGAACAATCGGCTCGAGCACGGAGACGGTGGGCTCTCTTCAAGGCAAAGGGACTGCGCGCAAACATACTTCTTCGCGCTCTCGGCGTCGATTTGAATGATTTACGCCGGAAGGATCCCATTGAACAGCTCGCTCTTGCCGGAAAGCAAGGAATTGGACTGCTCGTTGATGTCATGGCCAAAGCTGAGGATGTAGACTCTGATTCGGATTCATCCGTCGACGAAGATACAAAGGCTCGGCGGCATCATCAAAGGGCAGTTCGCGGTGAAGCGAGGGCCACCGCTTGGGACGCAGTGAAGGCGTATTCGAACCCTCCACAGGTGAACCCTAAAGATAACGACTGGCAGTCGCTCATGGACGACTCATGGAATGAGTTCATGGGCAGCGTCAAGGATAAACAAGCTCGGAAAACTTCCGCTCGCATGTTCCGCCTCAGGGGCTTGGGATTATTCACGGAAGCTGAGGTGACCCAATGGATGCTCGACGCCGACGATGTCGCGCAGTCAAAAGGTTATTTCGGATACAGCCCTCCGTCGCGCAAGATGGTCAAATCCATCATTCGCTCGATTGCTGACCATAAGGTGCAGCAGTTTGGCGCCGCCGACAGTGACGAAGAGGAGGAAGAGGCTGAGCTGAACCAGCTCATTGAGATGACTCGGGACATTAAGGACAACGCGATCGGAAAGATGCGAAGATACGTACAACGCGAAATCACCTGGCAGCAGCAGACACTTGCCTGGCAGCAGCGTGTGACTGCTGCAACAGAGAATATGGAAGAGGAACTGATGATGACACACCAGACCATGAGTGACCTCAGGAAAAAGTCAACCGCTTACGGCGTCGGCGAGGTTGCCGGAGAGGAGCCTGTCGATCAAGCGGTTGTGCGTGAACGCATGTGGGCGACATTGCAAGCTAAGCGCGCGCTGCGGGAAGCGCTTCTTCACGCACCAGGCGGTGGTCTCGGAAGTGCCGCACTGGAGATCCTTGTCGGCAAGGACAACACTCCAATGGGCCGCGGCAAAGAGGAGCCTGAGATTGTTGAAGACTCGATCGCTTCCGAAAGGGAATCGGATCTTGAATCTGAAACTGAACAAAGCATCGCACCCAGCACCACCAGCGGGCGCGGTGCGGACGGCAAAAATACGAAAGCTCAAGCCGCGAATGAAGGTGACCGCACGACAACCACCTCGTCAATGCGGCGCCACAGAGTGGCTAAGAAGCTCAAGGCTGCGAAGGCAAACAAATACAATTTGGATTAGTGCCTTTACAAGTATGAATCTCGAACCTTGGCAACCTGCTCCGCCCTGTACAGAACCAACTACTCGCATACGAAATGCTTGAGTTCGCAAGGTTCAGTGGAGGAGGGAGGCTGGTGGCTGTAGGTGTTAAACTCGTAGAATTATTTTAGTGTAGCAAAAGCATTTTTAATTTGAGGAAAAAAATCTCAACCAGCACTTGCAAGCATCTTTTCTCGCGACACCGCTTTCACCGATCGCCACACAGGCTTCCCGGCCACTGCCTTCTTCGACCGCCCGTCGTCGTCAGGGCGCTAAACCAGCCCCGGCGACGATGTTCAAAATGATCAAAGACATGTTCGCTACGTTTCGCAGGCAAAGTCAGGTGCGTCTACCCGGTTCTCCTGGACGATCTACTCGGGGCTCAATCGCCCGGAACCCCCTTACGTTCGCGTGCAGGAGCTTGATGTCATCAGAGCTCAGCGACTCAAGCTACAGCGGCAGATGGAAACTTTCAAGGCTGAAAGTGCGGAGCAACTAAGGCAGCAAGAGGAACAAACCTTAGCGATGCTGGAGAAGGTGGTGGAGAGGATGCAAACAGAAAGGGGGCGACTTTCGGTGGACAAGAAGTTGATGCAGGTGAGGTCAACTCGCTAACGTGTCTGCCCGAAATCTTTTCTTGTCCAACCCAAACCTCTCATCCGGACCTTCAAAATGTGAGTGTTCCCTACAGACTCAGATTGATGCCATCGAGGAGTCTCTCTCTGGGCAACTTAGTCAGGCGATGAGGGAGAAAATGGAAAATAAGTTGAAGGAAATAGAACAATTGGCCCAGTCGGGTGAGCTGTTCGACTCCCAGAACGTGAGGAAGCCACGCGACACGGGACGGTGACCGAAGAGACACCGCGTAGACTATCTTCATTCAATTAACGGGTGGTTATCAACGCTTTCGTTTCTATTTTTCGATGGTGGCTCGCAGTGGTCAGTGTTACGTGTTTCCCCGGTTTCAGAGTGATTCATCGAGTAGTACGGCAGCCTTGGGTGTGCTTTTTGCACGCTTCGTGGGCACCAATTCAGCAGACGAATCATCCTCACACACACCGGCGTTAGTGGAGCGTGAACTGAGAGGTTTGCGACCCTTGGCTGCGCTCCGTGTCACAGATTTCTCAAAGATATCATCGCGCTTAGCCTCAGGCGTCGCGGCGCACTTGCTTCGCCCACGTTTTGATGCTGTTTTCGGAGGCTCTGCGACATCGATAGAATTCTTTGCCGCAGCAAGTTCAGCTGACAGACGGGCGATGTTGGACTGAAGCTCCAGCACCTTACCATCAGAACTTGCGGCGGAGCGATGTCCAAGTTTCGCCTCTTCCTCGAGGCTTGCGCGCAGCGCTTCAAGCTCTAAAGCGTGTTCTTTGGCGTTTTCTTCACGCACTGAATCCAACTGGGCTTTTGCGGCGATTACTGCTGCTTTTGCCGCGGCCTCAACCTTGGCTGCACGTGCCTCGGCAGCTTTTCCAGCTTCCGTAGCGCTGCTCAGTTCTGCTTTCATGCTGGCGAGCTTTTCCTCTGCAGAGGCGAGCATTTTCTCTTGTGCTCTCATACCAGCCTTCGCTGCAGATTCAAGTGTCTCTCTCTGCTTGGTAAGCGTAGAATGGGCGCGCGACTCAGCCTCTTTAATAGCCTCCTTGAGCTTGATGCTGACAGCCAGCGCTTGCTCCTCCGCTGCCTTTGCCAACACTTCGGCATGCTTCATCTCCAACTCTCGAATTTCTTCGGCGTGCGCTTTCTCGAGCTTCTCCACAGCGTCACTCGCGTTAGATTCCATCGCTGCCGCGACAGCAGCAATCTTTTCGTTCTCAGCCTGGGCAATCAAAGTGTCCATTTCCGTGTGAAGGCGATCATTCAGTTCTGCATGAAGCGAATGTAAAGCCTTTTCATGGGAAATCTCCAAAGCCTGGAGAGCAGCTACCTTGTCCTTCTTGGCAGCGTTTAATGCGGTTGCCATGTCTTCCTCAGCACTTTTCGCGGCTGCCATCTTGACTCTCGCTTCAACCTCAACTAGAGCTGCATCATGTTTCTGATGAATGTCCTCAGCGATCCTTGAAGCACTATCCTTTACTGCTTGCACAGCTAATATCTTCTCGGCATCTGCAGCCTGAAGTGCAGATGCACATGATTGCTTCGCCGCGTCAAGTGCAGCAGCATGCGTAGCCTTGAGCTCCTCCATCGCAGCCGTCTTTGCAATTTCCATCGCTGCGATAGTCTCTGCCGCTTCAAGACTCGCTAGCTCGGATGCCTTCTCAGCAGTAGCAACTTGATTGGCGAGGCTGGCTTCACGTGCGGAAGCGATTTCTGTCGCAGCAGACTGAACCTTGACAATTTCTCCTTTGTATCCATCTTCCAATTTCTTCATTTCATCCTTGTGCATGGTCTCAAGGTCGGCAACTTCTACCTCGTGTGTCGCCTTGACATCCAAGAGTTCCGCTTTTAGAGTTTCAACAGTCTTTTGCACATCACTGAGTGCAGACTCATGTTTCTCGGCTTCTTCAGAACTTTTGGCCGCTGCCGCTTCCAATTTCAACCTCTGATCAGTCAGCTGTTCGGCATGTTTTGATTTCATTTCCTCGAGTTCTTGTCCATGAGCTCTTCTGAGAGTTTCGATGGATTCATCGTGTGCTGCTCTCACTTCATTTAACTCTGTGAGATGCGCAGTAGCAGCTTCCGCCACAGCAGCTTTGTGTGCAGATTCCATAACCTCCAACTCTGCAGCAGCAGCTGCTGCTCTCGCATCCGCGTTTGCCGCCACATCTGCAATTGCTGCCTTATATTCCTCATGTTTTGACACAAAGGCGGCCTCATGGTTTGCGCTCAGCTCGGCGATGGTGTCTCTGTGTTCTTTCATTTTCATCTGAATAGCCTGTGCATGTGCAGCTTCTAGTTTGGCCACTCTTCCGTCGTGACTCTGCTTCTCCTTCATAAGAGCTTCGTGCGCCAAATTTTCAATATCGGTTCTTTGCTTCGCGAGATCAATAGAATGAGTTTCAGCGGAAGCAGCAACCTCTTTCGTGTGAACATCTTTCATTTCAGTGACCATCTTGTCGTGAGAAGCGACCAATTTTTCCATTTCACCCTCGCGAATTTCGGTTGTGGCAACAAGCAACGCAGCGTGAGATTTCTCAATCTCAGAAATCTCGATTCTGTGAGCTGCCTTCATCCTGATGAGTTCGTCATCCTTTCTCGCACATTCCTGGTCGTGCCTCTGTGCAGCAGCAGCAGCCTCAGCCTCAATGACGTTCTTCGCATCAGTGATTGCAGTCAACACCTCCTTTGTTTCCGCAGCCTCTACTCGCGCAGCTTCGCTGGCAAGATTGGCTTCTGCGAGCTGCTGCTCTAACCGAGTGCGCAGAGCGTCAAGCTTCTCGATTTGTCCAAACATCTCTTCCATAACACACTTCTGCTCGTCAAATGTAGCCTGTACGCGAAACATGTTCTCCTCCGCGATCTTTTGCTTCGCCTCTGCATTAACTTGAGCGAGAGCTGCTTCCGCGCGCGCGGCATCTGCGTTGGCGGCAGCGTCCTCAGACAGAGCGGCTGCACGCTCCGAAGCATTGCGCTGCGCCTCCAAAATTTCATTCACATGCTCAGTTTCTTCACGCGCAGCGTCAGCAGCTGCACGATCCTCAATAGTCTGCGCGACAAGTTCGCCCTCCTCCAAACGCACTGCACGGAGTTCTTTCATCTCTTTTTCGAGCTGGATCATTTTCCCCTTCGCAGGGTGAATCCCATTTTCTGCTTCCAGCTGTTCAATTTGGTGACGAAGCTGTTGCATCTCAATTCGCATCCTGATAACCTCTGGTGGACACTCCGCCATCTTGCGAAGCGATTCCATCTCCTCCGAATCAGTGTTCTCCACTGATTTCGTACCCTTGGATAATCTCGCTTCCTTGAGGCGAAGAACCATTTTCGTTGACTGCAGGTTTTTATCGAGCCTGCTCGTGAGTTCTTGAACTTCCACGAGTCTTCCTGAAAGCTTCTCTGTCTCCTGCGCAGCAGCCCTCGCTGTGGCTGCGGCCACACGGTTTGCACGGGCTATGTGAAGCTCAAGATCATTAGCACGCAGACGAGCGCGATCTGCTCCTTCACCTGTTCCTTCCGATAGCATATTTCGGAGTCTAGTAACCTCTGCAGCAAGTTCAGCAACGGACCCAACCGCCTCCTCGTTCTTACTCGCCGTTACCTTGACCAATTTGGCTCTCTGCGCAAACTTCAGAGTCGAAAGCGTCTCTTCAACCTGACCAGCTGCCGGACTGACACATGCAAGTAATGTGCAACGAGCCTTGCCTCCAAGAGCCTCCTTAAGAAGGAACGTGAGCTTTGAGTCGCGATAGGGAACATGACGATCCTTCCCGTCTGCAACGTCCACAAGTGCCTTGATGACGTTGCCCAGCGCCGATAGTGACTTGTTGATGGCGGACGCTTCTTTCAACCGAGCCCCCGCGGATTCTGTTGACTTTTGACGCTCTGAGCCAGCGAGATCTACGAGATGAAGGAGCGCAGATCGCTTCTGCAGTGCAGCTCCGGCAAAGGCACGTCGGCGAGACTCAAGGCTCACGGTAAACACTGAGTGCGACCGCGATGATTCTCTGTTCATCTCCGTCATACCAACCCGGCGTCTGTGGGACCCGCGCTGGAATAACTCATAGGTCTCTTCTGCGGAGTAAACAGGCGCCTCTGTCAGACCCTCCACAAATACCCCCTTCTTCTCATGCTCGCGAATGTTCGGTTGCACCGCCGAACCCGGGTCACCGAGCAGGTCAGCCATCGTCTCGTTATATATTTCAAGATACGAGCACTTCACCGTGAACTCCACCTCCGGCTTACCCCGCGTGGGAATGGACTTTCCCGGCGTTCTCGATGACCCGACTTCATCGTTGTTGACGTCCCCGGCGTTCTCATCGTTCTCTGCCGCAGCCTTCTCGTTCTCGATGTGTGCGAAGATGCGCTTGAGGACGCGGGGGATGAGACCGAGCTGCTCTGGATCCTCAGCGGCGTTCACGACGCTCGTCTCGTCAGACATATTCTCAATTTCAGTGTGATCGTCGGGTCCCTGCATCGTGAAAGTCTTACCCGCTCCCGTTTGTCCATAGGCGATGAGGCAGCCGTGGTAGCCCTCCAGGAACGCGTCCGTGACGGGAACGCCAACGCTTTCGAAAATGTCCAGCTGACTGGCATCATGGTCGTAAACATGGTCGTAGCTATACTTGGCGTTGCTCTTTGACGATACATCGATGGACTGACCGCTCGTGTGCACGCCCTTGACATATCCCTGCGTTGTTGAGAACGAGTCGCGGGGGTGAGCCACATCAAAAGGTTCGGCATTTCGTTTTTCCTTCTCGGAGGGGACGAGACTCACCTGCTCTAGCTCTCGTGAGTTTGGAGGACGAACGCGCACGAGTACTTGGATATTATGATCTGCGCCGCCCCGGATAGCGTGCTCGACCGGCACGATATCCATATCGTCGGCCATCTGGTCTGCCCAACTTTCCGATGCTGTTCGAGCGACGGACGTTATGTTTTTTTTCAGTTGTTGGTCGTTCCCCCGCATTTCCCAGCAAAAGTCAAACGAGTTTTCATTTGGTGAAGACAACATCTATCGTATGCGAACCAGTTCGTTTTGTTTGGCATTTGGCGACCTAATAATTTATTGAGAATTCGGGGACCCCTATGTGTTTTATTACTGTCTACGGAAATCAAGAGTTTCGGACGAGTGGCCCCGAACTCGCGCCACGTCCACGTCGTCAAAAAACGATATCGATCCACTCGACAGCCAGACTCCCACGCGCTGCGACCAAGAAGTCACACGGAAAAATGAACGTCATCAGCGTGCCTTCGTTGCGGCCCATCGCGGGACTTTCGCGCGGCGTCAGGCGCTCAGGTGTAGCGAATGCGACCATGACCTCGGCTGGCGCCAAGACGAGGGCGGGCGTGACCACGAAGGCGGAGCTTCGCGTCAACCGCAGTCACGGGTTCGGCGGCCGGGCGGTCAACATGCCGTTGCGCGCCGTGGGGGGAGAGGATGGCGCCGAGAAGAAGGATACGCTTTCGAGTCTCAGCTCCATCCTGGGAGAGGATGCCGAGGCGGAGGCGGCGAAGCAGAGAGAGGAAGAGGAGAGGATCGAGAGGGAGGTGATGGCTGCGAAGAAAGAGCAGGCTGCCGCCCGAGAAGAGCGAGAGAAAGCCAGCGAGGCAAAGGATGTGTTCAAGCGTGCCGCCACTCCGTCAGCTTCGGAAGATGAGGACATCAGGGGACCTGAAAGGGCGATCGCCGCCATCTGCTATCTTTTGCCCCTCCTCGACGGGCTCAAGTACAGCAAGTTCCTTCTCATGCAGTTTCCCCTCTTCGGGCTTCTTCTTCTCCCCATCAAGCCCGCCATCGACCTGTGGTATTCGCTCGGGTTCCTTCAGATTGTCGTCTTCTTCGCGATGTATCTCGGTGTCGTCAACAACCAGGGGTTCCGCTACTTCACTCGCTTCAACGCTCAGCAAGCCATCCTCCTGGACATCCTCCTGATCGTCCCGGATGTGCTCATCAGGCTCATCTCGGGCCTTGGCGGTGACGACGCACTGCTCACTGGAGGACCGGGCCTCGAGGCTCAGGTGCTGCTGTACAACACCGTCTTCCTCTACGTATACCTCACATCCGTGGCTGGTGCGGGCGCGAGCGCCCTGGGTAAGACCATCAAGCTCCCAATAGTGGGCGACGCATCGGAGCAGCAAACCAGGCAGTAAGGCGACTGACCGGACATGGTCTCAACTTGCGGGGGAGTTTTGAGCAGCGTTGGCATTTGTGAGATCATTCAAACATGTGAGAATTAAACTTCGACTCGCCTTTTCGCCTTTTTTTCGGCGATCCGGTTTCGGGCGGCGCCCTTGCTTCTATCGCGACCAACCTTGCCTTCCTCCTTCATGAATGAAACTGTGCCTCGGGGCACCTTGTGCTTGTTCTTTGCTTTTATGGCATCGCGATGGAACACACCGCCTCCACCGCCCTTACGCACGCGCACCTTGGGTCCACCTGCGGGCACGTTAAGCTGAGCGTCCTTGGCGCTCTTCTCTCCTCGAACGTCGGCGAGGACGGCATCCCAGGACAGTCCTTCCTCGCCGTATCCATCGGATTCATCACCGGAATCCTCCTCTTCGGGTTCGTCTTCATCCTCGTCATCGCTCGCAAACTTAGCGAGCGCAGCCTCGTCCAAACCACCGTTTTCGTCGTCAGACAGCGGTACCTCCTCAGAACCCGACTCGTCGCCATCATCGTCGTCATTCACATCCTCCCCGTCCTCATCGGAGACCTCCTCGCCAGACTGTTCATCGTCTGAAGCATCCGCGCCTTCATCGTCATCAGCCGCCTCCTCCTCATCATCATCCTCTCCCTCACTACCCGAAACATCGCCTTCTTCAACTACATCGGCTTCGTCGTCGTCATCGCCGCGCATGTCTTCTTCGTCGAACATACCATGCGCCGCGGGCATTCGTCGACCCACCTGCCTCATGGTGGCTTCCTTTGCCTTCTGCGACATCGCATCCGCGGCATCCAACTCAGCATCCGCTGCATCCTCGGGAAGTTGGTTTTTGGCTTGCAGACCCCGTCGCATGTGTTCTGGAAGCTGCGGGGGTGGAGCGAAGTAAGGAATGCGACCGCGCTGCCAGTCGTGTAATACCATCTTTGCCGCAGTGTTGAGGTCAGGTTCACCCCCCTTCAAAAGTCGACCAGTGAGCCTCGCCACCTGCTGAAGGAAGTCTTCTGGAGATTCCCATGATTGGACCTTGTATGCACGGCGTAAATAATCAGGCTTGACCCTTGCAACGACATCGGGGATGTGTTCCCATGCATCCTCCAGCGCGCTGATGCGCACCACTCCCTTGAGCACAGCGTCCGTGTCACTGTCCTCGGTGTCATGGTACACGACGCCTGGACAGTCTATGAGGAATATGCGCTTGGTGAGGTTGACGTACTGCCAAACCTTCGTCTCGCCTGGGATAGGAGCTGTTACGCACACCTTCTTAGTTCTCAGCGCGTTGATCACGGAAGACTTTCCAACGTTGGGATATCCAACGAATCCCACTGAGATGTTCTGCTTGTCCATGCGCAAGCGGGAGAACTGGCGGAGCAGCGACAAAACCGCACCCTTACCAAAAGGGTTGGTGACGGAGGCGTGGAACGCCAGCGTTGGATACTCCCTCGATAGTACGTGGAGCCACCTCTTCGTCACCCAAGCGGGGACGAGGTCCACCTTGTTGAGAAGGAGGATGACGTGCTTGTGTCGCTTCATCGCGTCCTTCTTCAGGTGGTACTCGAGGTGATGGCATCTCGTGCCCATGGGATCTCGCGCGTCGAGCACCTGGATAATCACGTCGGAGGAGTCTACCACCTTGTAAAGCTCTCCCCAGATGCGTTTGGACTGCCCTTTCTCGAATAGAGAGCCCTTCGCTGCATCCACGGCGCCATCGTTCTGTCTTACCAAATCACGATCTGTGATTGCGCCAGCTTCGACGCCTTCGGCGTATGCCTCGTTGTGGGCGGCGGCACGCGCTGCCATGGCGGCGAGATCGTCTGTCGCGAGTTTCGGTTTCTTCTGCCGACGACCCGCGCTGAACGTCTCTGCAAACGGGGATGTACCCAAAAGGTTGACGCGCCTCGTACGGCCCTTCTCCGGGTCCGCCAGCAGAGACAGAGGCAGCTTCTTTTGCTTGATGAGCACCGTGTACCCATCCTTCGACTTTTGCGCCATGTCCTCGCGGAACTCCTCGAGCTGCTTTTGCCCGATGACGCGGGTATTCCCGAACCAGCGACGGTCGGGAACGATGCGCGTGCTTGGCAGCTCCTTACTTTGCAGGTCCTGCTTGATGAGCTTCCCTTTCTTGTCGCGGATGGGCTTCTGCTTGTACATCAGTAGGCGGCGCACCGTGGCCGCCGAGCGCATGCTCTGCGAACCTTTGCCGCGACCTTCCTGGCTCATCGAGTGGGTGGGCTTCTTTGCCCCGCCCGAGGCACCCCCGGGGGACTTGCCCCCCGTTGATGTGCGGGATTTCTTGACCATCTCTCCGAACGTCCACCGTCACGGTCGTGATGGTGTGGTGTCGGCGGGGGCGGCGGGCGGAAAAAGACAGGAGGAGATGCTCCGTTCCTGTCCCAATCGATTGTCGCTAGCACTAAAAAAAAAAAAAACTCGTACTGCTATGGTTTTCTGGTGTCCGACGTGTGACCAATAAGTCAATTAGACTACAGGTGATCTGAATTGCTACTCACGGCGATGTTGATCTGAGAAGCGGTTTATGGTTAACGACAGATTTGCCTTGGAGGAGCTCATATACTCTGCCTCGGACCCTACCTCGATGACCATTCTGCTGCTCGCTGACGACGCCAGTCACGCGGGCTGGCCGGGTCAGCTCATCCGCGTCGATATCTTCGGTACGGCACTCGGTCATAAGCGCGCGAATCGGCTCGCCAGCGGATCGCCCAATCCCCGTCACGCGGGCTGGCCGGGTCAGCTCATCCGCGCCGATATCTTCGGTACGGCACTCGGTCATAAGCGCGCGAATCGGCTCGCCAGCGGATCGCCCAATCCTCGGGCTGGGACTCGAGCCCCATGATAGCAGCCGGGCTTAAGATCCTTTTGCTCACTGCCATATGGGAGGCGCAGTTTCAGGCTGCCAAGTGGCTCTTCTCTCGCATGCGCAGCAATCCGGAAACGGAGAAGGAACGGGCGTTCCGTCGGTGCGCGCCATCGTACATAGTATCCTACGTACATGCCTTCTACTTGACCTACGCTGGCTGGAAGATTGTTTTCGAGTTGGAGGGAGGCGGACTACGACGACAGGCTTGGCTGTACGCCAATGAAAACGCTGACTTCGTGAACTTCGTAGAGATAAGCACCTTAGTTTTCTTCTGCTACGTCCTTTACGACCTCTTCCACCTTATTTTAGAGTACCCCGACTTGGGGGGGGTTGAGATGTTGATTCATCACGTGGGTTTCCTCATTGCGTCGCTGTTAGCCTACACATGGGGCGCGTACCCGTTAGTACTGGGCTGGCTCTGCACGTGCGAGACGAGCACGCCGATCTTGTCCACGCGGTGGTTTGTCAGACAGATGAAGGATATGGAGACAACCCAACCCCTGCTGAACGCTGCCGCCAAAGGGCTGGGGATGAAGAGCCGAGGTGTGGTGGCTGCAAATCGGATGGAATACTGGATAAGCATAGTGTTTCTCGCTGTGTTCATTGGGGTCAGAGTACTGGGTTATGCATGGAGCCTCGTTGGGCTCGGCAAGGTGATCTTCAGTGGTCGTCGTCTAGATGCGTTCATACCCATTCCCGTTAGGTACGTGCTATGGGGGTTGACGCTTTGCGGATTCGTGCTAAACCTGATATGGGTGAAGAAGATCGTGGCAATCGTTTTTTCCGAAGATAAAAGGAAATGGCTGCGGAGCGATGTGGAACACGAACAATGACCGGAGAGGGAGAGAGGATGCAGCACAAATTAAATTAGATAACACTTAACATTTCGTGATCATTGTCTCAATCATCGACCGTAATTGTCCAAGAATGAGCTTCTACGGGCGCCACCTTCCCTCTGCCACGGAAGCCCACCTCCGCCAGCATTTGGAGGAGTTGGAGGGGGGGGTCCACCAGAGTTGCCGCCTTGTTGTCCAGCATTAATGCTACTCGGGGTTGCGAATCCCGTGGCAATAAGTGTGACCTGGAGCTCGCCCTTGTACTGATCGTCAACCACGGCGCCAAAGATGATGTTCGCAGTCGGATCTGCGAGGCTGGTGATAACCTCGGAGACGGTGTTGATCTCCTGGAGAGTGAGGTCGGACCCACCGGTGATGTTGTACACGATTCCGGTGGCGCGATCGATGGAGTGCTCGATGAGAGGAGCCGAAATAGCCGCCGTGGCAGCCTCTTCAGCGCGATTCTTGCCCTGCGCGACTCCAACCCCGAGCATAGCGGTGCCCGAGCCCTTCATCACCGTCTTCACATCTGCGAAGTCGACGTTGACGAGGCCGGAGATGGTGATGATATCAGAAATACCCTGCACACCCTGGCGCAACACGTCATCCGCGAGAAGGAACGCCTCTTGAAGAGGCGCATCATCCATCACCACGTCCAACAGTCTATCGTTTGGGATGACGATGAGGGTGTCCACATTGGCCCTGAGCTGCTCGATCGATTCCTGAGCCTGGGTGAAGCGACGACGACCCTCGAATGTGAAGGGTTGAGTCACCACCCCAACAGTCAAATTACCGGCCTCACGTGAGAGACGCGCCACCACGGGGGCCGATCCGCTTCCGGTACCACCGCCCATCCCGGCAGTGACGAAGACGAGATCAGCGCCCTGCACTGCATCCTGGATCTCAATGGCAGATTCCTCCGCAGCCTTCTTGCCGAGCTCCGGGTTACCGCCGGTGCCGAGGCCACGAGTGACCTCCTTCCCGATCTGTATCCGGTTATCCGCCTGGCTCTGAACCAGTGCCTGCGCGTCAGTGTTCAAGCTCCAGAATTCAACGCCTTGCAGCCCGCTGTTGATCATCCGGTTCACCGCGTTCCCTCCGCCACCGCCGCAGCCGATCACCTTGATGCGGGCCTCCGAGACGCCGCTCATTTCCGCCCGAACAACTGGCATCGCAGCTGCCCGGCGAGTAACGATACGAGTTTTAGATGCGACAGACTTGGTCACGTGACGCCTTGAGCTCAGCCGGACGCTGGCCGGGGCCAGCAGACTCACACTCATCGTAAATTGGGGCCAATTGGTGTATAAAAACGAAGAGCTGTGTCCTCTCGGAGTTTCAACAACCTGCCACGTGCGCACGAATCACGACGCGCTCAATGGTACACGAGAGGGAATCTCCGTGTCGATAGCCCGTGCTCGAGCGAGTATGACCCGCGAATGCTCCTCGTCCCCTCCCGATCTAAAAGGTTATCTTGCTCGGTAAAATTAACTCCGTTCTCGGAAATCTCAATGTCGACCTGTCGACGTCAATCTTTGCACGTGGGGCACTGGCAGCCGAAAAACAGAGCAGGGATTTCGTCACTGAATGGACTCCAATAAATGTGATTGACACAACTTCTTCGCGTCTATCGTGCTAGGGAAACGTCTACTTCCTCACGGGTTAGAGATGCCCAAAACCTTCGCTCGTAGGCCTCTGAGCCCATCTCAACAAGTCTGGACGCGCACCTCTTGGAGGCCCGAAAGGTGAAGTTTGTGGACTGCAGTTGTGCGAGCGAAGCACCGGCACGCCCCGTCGCCGACCATTCCATGGCGCCGACCGTGGTGGTCAATCGACCGGAGCTACCGCCCTCGTTGCTGACGCTTATCTGATGCCCACCTCTTCGGCCCTCGCGCCTCACCCGACTCCTCACCGTATCCTCGTCCCCTTCAGACTCGTCGTCGCCGCGAAAGATTTCCTCCGGCTTGGAAGCAAAAGACGCAACCAGGAGCGCACGACGCTCGTACAGTATATCCACCAAATTGATAAAACGTCTAGCTTGATTCTCGTTTTGCACGGAAAACGTAGGAATGTTGTCGATGGTAAAGACGTCCACGTGATTCGCGAGTTCATTGTAATCGGATGCGCCAAGAGGCCCGGAGCAAATGTCGTCAAAGTTGAACCGCGCGCATCGACCTGAGAGTTCTGGCACCGTTACCCACCGTCCGGGCGCCACGGGGATGCGATCACTACCAATACTCTTCTCTTCTAAATACGCACCGCGTAGTGACCGGTCCGCGGCGACAACTTCATGCCACAACCGATCTAACTCGGTTGGTGCACCACCACCGGAGATGAGAGTCGACGTGACGCCCGCCGCCGCAGAAGGCAGCATTTTGGTCGCAGCTCTTGTCGTTGAACCTTGGGGAGATCCTCGGAGCACAATATCGGAGCGGCGGTAGTCAATGTCGTTCGACTTCCCGTCAGAGGCGTTCAGGCTGATCACATCGCACTGCTTTTGCAAGGTGTTGATAAAAGGGAGGAACGCTGACCTGTTTATGCCACCCAGATACAGCTCTTCCGGTGCCGAGTTAGAGGTCGCGACGAGTACGCCGCCGAGATGGAAAACTCGTTCAAAAACTCTCTTGAATACCAGGGCATCCGCAACGTCAGCGAGCTCAACCTCATCGAAACACAGCACAGGATGCACAGAACACAAATCTCGAGCAACCGCAGAGAGTGGGTCCTCTTGGCCTCTCTTCGCGTGTAAGCGACGGTGCATTTCAGCCATGAAATCGTGAAAATGGACCCTGCGCGCAAGTCGTGCGACATCAGGAGGAAGTGTCGTGTAAAACATGTCCATCAGCATGGTCTTGCCGCGCCCGACGCCGCCGTGCAAGTACACCCCGCGTCTGTGCCCATGCTGTCCAGCCTCCTTCACGTACTCTGCGGTCGCCTCGCCAAGCAGGCGATCGCGTAGTGTTTGCAATGCCGAAACTGCCCGAGCTTGCTGGCAATCGCCGCCGATGATCTGTCCCGCCCGCACACGGCGCTCGAACTCTTCATGCGGACCCACTGATCCCGGGTCCACGTCCACCGTGTCCACCGAAGAACTCGGAGATGCGAGCGCGTTCGGAGTTGCGAGCGCGTGCGCGAGTCGACTTGAAGACGCAAGTGATGCCGAGACGACACCACAGCGACCGAATGATGATACGCGCAGGAGATTACAGATCATCGATGACTCACCACCGCCACCCGCCTCTGGCAGAGCCCGTCTGGCCGCCCTACGTCACCAAAACTTCCTCTTCCGAGACCAGACGGAAAAAGATCGACCGTCGTCGTCGAGATTCGTGACTGTTTGGCAGTGCAAATAGGAATGGCAAAAGCAAATTAGCGCGCTTTCTCAGGATAATGAAACTAAAACTTCCAGTGAATTTGGTTTTGCGTTTAACTACGGTTACAAGTGCTCCTCCAAGCTCCCTCCTCCACCGCCCTTTTACTTGGTCCAAAGTCTCTTGGCTGTCTTCGTCACGCCCTCGCCCTGCACGTTCAACTTCAACAGGCCCGCGAGCGTCAAACACGTGACTCCGAGCAATCCAGCGCGCGTCGCAGGTGCCACAGCTTTGGGAACGTAGTCCGAGATGACCTTCGGGTGGAAGGGAAAACGACGTCAGCAACGGACAGAGATAAGAAGGCGGCACTTTGAATACTCACGAAGTTGAGACCGATGTGGGAGTGCACGGGGAGCGCGACACCCAGCGCCAAGTCGATAGGCATAACCCCTCCAGGGATGACCATTGCCGCTGGTACCAAACCTGCGAGAATGAGCGGTACGTTCAGCATACAGAAAACTTGCCAAAAAAGCGAGGAAAGTGACGGATCCCTAATTCGAATCTCGCGAAGGATGTACTTACCCGCGAGAGCGAAGCCCGACGCGTGATATATTTTCATCATGAGCGCGCCACGGTCAGCTGCGAGAGCGATTTGAGAATGGAAGTTCGATTTAGTGCTGTGCTGGTGGGCAAAACGAGCTGCTGAGATTACACTAATCGATGCGCCCGCTTTTACAACGTCGTCCGGAGGACGGTCGCGGGGCTGAAGAGAAATTTGCACGCACCAGCTAAGATACCCGCCATCTCGAGTCGCAAGATTCGTTAAGTACCACTTGCTGTCACGAGGGAACGCACAAAACGGCGCTCACGAGGGTTTGGATACGCGCGACCGTGCGAGGGGTTGTGGCCAAGATATTTTCAGGCGCAGGTGAGAAAGTTGACGACAGACGCCAGTTACACACGGGTAGTTGGGACCCACGCTGCTCACTGCGCACATCGTCGACAACATAACCAGGAGAACAGTATACGGCACTCTAAAAGAGACCAACTTGACACATATCCTGTGAGGGTGAAGCCCTTGTTGCTCTCGCAGCGTCAGGAGTCCCTCTCCGTGTTGGCGTCGGCAGTGCAGGACTTCAGCAATCCGTCTCGCCAAATGGAAAACCTCAAGGCATCGACCCGTCTGCGTCTCTTCTTTTCGATGAATTTACTGCAGCTAACTTTTACAACAACTGACGATCCACCATCAATTCGGCTTCGCAGGCTTGGTTGCGTTCGAGTGGATTCTGGTGGAACGAAGATGCCGTCGAGCTCGGCTGTGTGGTCGATGATTCGGAGAGAAACAAAACGTCCCGAGTCGGCGTGCGCGCTCGTCGCGACATCGATGTTGGTCAGTGTAGTGTTTCAACACAGACGTTCCAACGTCAGCTTCTTTAAAGTTTGCTGACACGCTTTCCATTTCTTCTTCTCATCCTCAGGCGAAGTTGTGGCACGGATTCCAACGTCAAAGTGTCTCACCTGTGAAGGATGCCTACACAGCAATCTAGTTCGTGACTTGGAAACGTCTCTGGGGAAAGGAGAATGGCTCGCCTTGCTCGGGTTCGCGTTGCTTCTTGAACGTAGGATAGATGCACGGAAATCTTCGAGTTTGAACGCCTATCTCAGGTTCTTGCCAGCAGCCGAAAAAGGAGTGACGGCGTTGTGGCCAGACGACAGGAAAAGATTTCTTGCGGGGACGGATGTAGAGCAGGCTCTGCGCGATGAGCGAGCACAAGCGAAAACAGAGTGGGAAAAACACATACAACCGATGGTGTTGAGTTCAGAACTCAGCAAGTCAGGATTGACATTTGAAGATTACTTGGCTGCTCGGTCTGTGGTTTCTTCGAGGGCGTTCACCATCAGTCCTGAAGTCGGTGTGGGGCTGGTGCCCATTGCGGATTTGTTCAATCATCGCACAGGCGGTCATCATGTGCTCCTGGCGGACATAAACGACGAGAGTACAATACCAAAGAATGCACGTCCCCCACCATCAAATACACAGGGATCTAGCGTGACCTACATGTATGTCAAGGTTGTGAGGAGCGCAAGGAAGGGTGAGGAACTGTTCAACTCCTACGGAGAACTTGGAAACGCAACACTCCTCTCTTCTTATGGATTTTGTCAGGTGGACAACCCAGGCGATCGGGTGACATTTGGAATACCCGCCCTTCGCGCGGCTGCGGGTCTTTGCGGTGTCGATGGTTTACAGATTGCATCTCGTCTTCGATGGTGTGAAGCTAACGGGGTTTGTCGGGAAGACTCCACGTTTCAGCTAAAAGCTCGTTCGCCCCCGCCTGATGGGATGCTGTTAGCTCTTTGGGTTCTCGCAAGTTCACCGGATGACTTCAGCAATTTCACCAGCTCGTCGCAGGGCAACGTGTCTGGCACAAAAAACGTGGCCCATTACATCTCTGAGGCACAAAACTATGGTGGGTTGGAAAACGCAAAAGCTTTGCAGATATTGATAAAGATGCTACAAAGACGCAGGTCGCTTTATGCGAGCACTCCGAGTGACGATTCCGAGTGGGCATCCGATTGTTCAATTCTCGTTAAATCCGAGCTCGAGATATTATCCGATTGCGAGAGATATTTAGATGAGAAGCTCGAAGGCAAGCTCGAAGCTGGGAGTGCCGGTAGGAAACGAAAGGTTGGTGAATCAGGAAATGCTACCACGATGTCGGAAGCCGCGTTCTCCCTTTTTGATTAACAATGAAGTAGTTTTAATACAGTTTACGCTAGTCCAGTCAGCGTCGTCATGAGTATCCACAATCGAGCTCCCAAAAGGTTATTCGATAACCTCGCTCCGACACTCGCAAGCCGCGCCGCATTCTGCGGCAACAAGGAATACAAAACGCGCTCGATCCCGTTGACAATCTGATAGCGCGTGTTGGCACTGATACCCATGTGAAGTGCACCCGTCATGAGGGCCCGAGATAGGTATACGGGCGTGAAGAGCTCCATTTGGCCACTGAGCAGTAGCGCAAGTGCCATCGAGAAAGTGCAGCTCAACGCACCCACGAAAGCGTAGAACTTGCCCTTGGCGAGGTAGCATCCGATCCTCTGCGCCAACGTATAATCACCCTCTTGAAAGATGTGCGCGATTTCCGGCTCATTTGACTTCTTTTTACTCTCGGTACCGTCCTGCTTCACGGGTGCGAGGCAGTAAACGAGGATGATATCGTTCACCGCGGCGGTGAGCATCTGGCACAGAACTTGGAGCTGCGCCCCCAGCGCCCACTGCAGCGGGTTCCCTCGTACGCCGATATTGACCAGCAACGTCATCACCTCGTCCAAACACACTTCAGCCCCGAGCTTGAACGGGAAGTTGGGATCCGCAGCTATCCTCATCCGCAAGCCTCTGACGAAGCCTGCGATGAAGCCAGCGGGTGCACCGCTCGAAGGTGGTGGTTCCGGTTCGGCATCCTGCGAGACGCTGGCGGCGGCATCCCCCGTGGACCTAGGCACGACATGATCGCGCACGTGCCTGAGAGAATTGCGCCTGCGCGAGAGCGGCGCGGCATGGCATACTAAGGCCCGGGCGTCACGGCCGTTGACGGAAGATGGGGAGGAAGCCGCCAGGGAAGTAATTACACCCTCGCGACTTTTTTTTAGGCGCCTCGCCTGCCCGCCTAGGTCATATCGATCCGCGCACTGCGCACGAGCGCCTCGTCGCACAGCCGGAGGGATGCCCTGATGAGTCACCGACTGGGAAAGTAAGCCAATCGTCATCTTTCGAGTCCCGAGCGGCAAGGGTGTGTGGAGCTCCGGGGAAGACTGTTTTGTTTCTCCGCGGGGGGAGGAAGCTCTCCGCTCCGTGTGATTGAGTGCTAAAAGTTTATCCGAAAGTCAATCGGCAGGCGGCACAGGCAGACGGGGGGCAGTTTGGGCAGTTTGGTGGGATCGGAAAAAAACGCGCCAGGTGTCACGGGATTTTTTCCCGTCGGTTTGTTGTTCTTCCCCGTCTGTCCAACGCACTCCACCCCGCAACCGCCGGGTCCTCCCGAGGCGCCTGAACGACAACAAACGAGACATGTCCATTCCTAAAGTGCCGCCGGGGTTCCTCGAGAGGAATGTTGCTATCCCTGGGAAGTTCTACGTGAACAAGAAGGACGCTGATCTGCTCGGCCCGAAAAGTGAGTGACTCCCCCAATTTTGATTGTTCTCCGACCTCCAACGACTGAGGGCACCTACAGCCACGATGAGGTCTTCATGCTGTCAGCTGATAAGGCTCCTGCGCTCATACGACGAGAGCAGCTGCACCGCGATTTCCAATTGAAGACACAAACCTATCACCAGCGCCTTCTCGCTGACCAACCCCGATACATGCAGGCGTCATGATTCCGCTGACCCTCTTCCTTGGATTTCTGCAAGCGGGGATGTTCGCCGGGTTCATATATTATTACAGCGCTTCTGCTCAGTGGGTTACGGTGCGTTTTTTAAGGTTCTCGCACGGGCCATCCGTTTGACGTCTTGTCTTCCGCACAGGACATCTCGATTGAGCCAGATTGGGACTTCGGTGGTTCGGCCTACAACTGCACACCCCTCGCGGCGGATCCCTTTTACGGGGTACGGTTCAATTACGAAACGTGCAGGGACTTGTACAGTGTGCCTTCTACAACCAGCGTCCTCGAGAAGACGATCGCGACAGGAACAGTCTGGAGGTACTATCCTTTCTCCTTCGTAGACTTGGGAGTCGCCAACGCGGCAACCTACACGAAGCACTACTTCACCGACCTGGCGCTCCAAGACGCCAACGCCACAGCGATCTTTAATACGTTGAAGACTTCAAACGACTGCTCCAGTGTTGGCGCGGACGACAGCGCCGGATTCACCGTGTTTGAACTCAAAACGAGCGGACCGTTCGACGTTTTCAAATCGGTGGCGTCGTCAGGTTCGAATGTCGCAGGCGTCTCGTATCCGTGTGCCATCTCTCAAGCGCAGGCCATCGCCATGTTCGAAAAGTTCAACGAGCAAATCGATCCGTGTTTCTTCACGAAGATCAATGCCCCATTCAGCTGTGTCAGTAAAGGGCCGCTTTCCGTCATCCAGCGTCTGTCGCTGAGCTACGCGAACACGATGCTGTTCCAGGGAGTCATCTCTGGAATCATTGTGCAGATTTTCTTCTCCTCGCAACGGTCAGCGTTGAGAAAGGGGATCAGACCTAAAGAGCTGGACGAGACACCAGCCTGATCGGCTGCAGACAGGGATGTCCCCCGTCCGTACTGATGACGTGTTGATTATTCGCTGGTTGTTGGCAGACACGAGGCAGAACCATTTGCTGGAATCATTTCAACTTTTGATTTGTGCTTCTCTCTGTCAATAGCAGTCAGGTTTTGTGTAAATAGATCTGCCTGAATATACACCTGAAAAGTATTACAGCTAGCTAGTTACACTTCTGTTTTTATTTGCCATTGAGAGATTAGCCGAAGTGCCGATAAAAGTTTTCCGAAAGATTCATCTGCTATCCATTCCGGCAACTCCCGGCAACTAGAGGCGCGACGTCTTCCGTGCAGCCAAAAGAGCTGACTCGGATCCTCAGTCATACCTTCAAGCCGAAACCACAATGCCATTCTCTGCATTCGCACCGAGCGTATCGTCCGCGGTGACGAGCGCTTCCGTTAGCCAAACCACGAAACCCATCCGCCGCCCGTCCGCGGTCGTCGGATGCAAGACGACTATCGCGCGGGGTCGCCGTAGCGACACCGGCTCCGTCAAGTTCGGGTGCCCTCGTCGTTCTTCTATGAACGTGCTTGTTTATGCCGCCGGGGGTGAGGTGAGTTATTGGGCGAACCAAGCCAAGGAGACACATCCACTGCAGTACTACTCCTTCGCGAACACAGGGTTTAGGTCACCTCTGGACAGCTCTCGATCCCCTTGCTCGACCACGATGAACTGACAACTTCTCCCCCACTTTTTAATCGTACCTGCTCAGGGTGACGAATTGGACGATGAAGAAAACGCCAGGCGTGCTGCGGAGCCCGAGGTTGAGGTCGTTGAGGATGAGGAGGAGGAGGAGGAGGAGGTGGAGGAGCCCGCAGCGGTCGAGGCCAGCAAGTGCAACGAGCTGCTCAGCAAGCTCCAGGAGGCAGTGGAAGCCGGAAACGCGGCGGATGTCTTGGCCGATGTTCTACCCGAGCTCACTTCCGAGGTTTCTGGCATCGAGTCTGCTTTTGGCGACATCCAGGCGGCAAATGTCGGCCTCAAGGACCAGGCCGACACCCTCAAGGACCAATATCTGCGACTCAATGCGGATTTCGACAACTTCAAGAAGCGAACACTCAAGGAAAAGGAGCAGCTCTCACAGACCGCAAAGAGCAAGTTCTTTGAGGCGCTGCTTCCTGCGCTCGATAACTTCGATCTTGCACAGGCCAATCTCAAGCCTGAGGATGAGGAGGCGCAAAAGGTTGTGTCGCAATACCAGGGCCTTGTTGACGGACTGATGACCATCCTCACAAGCCAGGGACTGTCCACTGTTGACGGTGTGGGTGCGCCATTCGACCCCAACTTCCACGAGGCGATCATGCGCGAAGAGAGCGCTGACGCAGCGGAGGATACGATTCTGGAGGAGTTTAGGAAGGGCTACAAATTGGGCGAAAACACTCTCATCAGGCCTGCTATGGTGAAGGTTTCTGCGGCGCCGAGTTCGGAATGATTCTACTTTAAATAAGCACGGCTAAGAGTTACTGGTTCTCCGACAAAGGCTTCGCCGCGCTCATCCCCGCCAACCTCCCACTGGTCCATGCCCACAGAAAATTAAATCCCCCAATTCTGCCGAACACATCGCAAACCTCGCCACAGAAATAAACCCCGGGGGATTTGAGACTCTCCATTGTCTGGAAGTTGATCTCGTCCAAAGGGACCCCACCGCCGGTGACCTCAGCCTTTCTGTAGCCCTGGTGCCCTTTAACGGGTATGCGATATTTCGTCAGTACGTCGAGTAACTTGAGCCTATCAACTTTCCGCAAGTCTGCTACTTTGCAGTCATCGTCAACACCAGCCTCAGCCAAAAGAGCGTCTGCTAACCTCTGAGGGAGTCCGTCACGAAGGCGAGTAGCTACCAGAGCTTTTCCAGGAGGTGCGGCGAGACGCTCTTGCCATTCAACCCTTGACTCTCCTGACCAGCTTACCACGAGTGAAGGCATGGCTGCTTCCACCACATCTGCAGCGCTCTGCTCAACATCTTCTCTCTTGCTGCCCCCTTTCGTTCGAACCAGAGTTCGAACGACTTCGTGTGACAAGTCGAGGATGGCAGGTCCTGAAAATCCACGATGAGTGAACAAAAACCCCTCACGATTAGCTTTGGCTTTCTTCTTCTTCCCCGCCTTTGTCCCGCCGGAGATGGGCTCGCATTGCAAGGACACGTTTACGCTAACACCAGGTAACTGCTCGCCTCCGGGATGTTTCCCCGTGAGTGGCACGAGAGCTGGGTAAGGCTCAGCCAGGTTGTGCTCCAAATCGCGGCGTGCAATCACGTAACCTGTCCCGTCCGTTCCAACCGCAGGGAAACTCATCCCTCCCATGGCCAGGATCACGACTGAGACTTGTTCATCTGGACTATCCCTCATACGAAGCGACCATGCTTCGCCGCCTGCCCCATCGCTCACAGGGCGAAGACCTTCCACGGATGCGCCATATCTTACCTCAACCCCCTCCCGCAGGCAAGCCTCGAGAAGCTTGTCGCGCACCTCTCGAGAGCTGTTGCTCAGGGGAAAATATTTATTAGTGACGTGTTCGATGCCTAGCTCTAGGCCGATGTCATTTTCCAGCCACTCCCTGCACCTCTCGACGTTCCAGCTTGCCATGATGTTTTTCAGCTTTCTAGGCGTGGACTCCGTGACGAAGTCCTCGACTCTCGCGGAGACAGGGAGGACGTTGCAGCGCGCCCCGCCACTCATCAAGATCTTCTTTCCAGCCTCGCTCGTCCGTTCGTAAACGACCACCCGTTTAGCACCATGCGCGGCGGCGAAATACGCAGCCGTCAAACCTGCTGCCCCAGCCCCCAAGACGGCAACTGAGGTGGTGTCGGAAGTACCTTGTGCACGGACCGAGACTTTGGGTTTGCGTGATGCCGTCGACACTTTCCGATCGACCCCGAAGGCTCGCATCTGCGATGGCACACGCATTCGAGCGCCGACGCAAAACATAGTCACCGCTCTTCCAGCGACCATCAGTGCTTCCAATAATGTTAAACAGGAAAAGTCCAGTTTCCCACGAGTCGTCGGTGCTGAGAGCAGAGGAAGGGCACACTTCGGTGCGCTCTCCAGCGACTGCTTAACTTCGTTCATAAGGTTAGTAGCGGGGGTAGTACAACGGGTAAGGCCGTGGAAGTAGCAATCTGAACTCCAAAAAATGGGAGGTATCGCCGGGAAGGGCAAGGGGGCGCGCCGCCGCCAGAAACTACAGGAGAATGCGAAAGCTTTCGATAAGAAGACCGGCACGTTCAGGTAAGTTCAACCACGCTCAAGTTCAACCGTGACTCAAATCCAACACTGAGCAAACTCTTCATTCACAGGGAGCCAAAGATACAACTAGTGGAGGGCCAGGTTTCGAACGTGGACATGCTGAAGGCCCCGTCATCTTTTAGAAGATTCATGGAGGCGACGAACCGCACAAAGAAGCAGCAGGCTAAGCGCGAAAAGCAGCGGCTCATTTCACAAGGACTCGAGGTTTCTGACGACGAGCAAGACCTGGTTTTTACAGGTTTGGAAAGTTTGAGCGCAGATATCGCGGCTGAGAAGGCCAGGGTCGAGGCCGGCATGGCTGCAGGGTCCAGTGACGAGGATGAAGACGAGGACTTGCACACTGGCCCGGACAAAGGTGACGGAGAGATTCAGCAAGACGAAGACGAGCTCGATAACGTCAAGAAACGCAAGCGTAAACTCGATTCGGCTGCTGAAGAGGATGACGAAGAGGATGGAAAGAAAATGAAGCGGAAGTACATGTCTTTGAGGGAGCGCAAACGCGAAGCCAGGAAGGCGGCCAAGTTGGCAAAACTCGAGGACGAGGCTTTCATGCACGGGGGCAAAGCTGGAAAGGTGGAACGCTCCCGAGGTGGCGAAGCGGGATTCGGTGAAATTGCTGACGCCCCCCCAACGATAACGCTGAAACGAAAGGGCGGTGGTAAGGGTTCTACAACCGTGCCGGTGGCAGAGTCTGGCCACAAATTAGCGGGCGGGAAGGCAGGGAACAGGCAGGCACAGATATTCCAGGACCTCATGAAAACTGCGCAGGGCAAAGATTCAGGCAAGAAAGCGAAGAAAGGATCTACTGCTGGTGTTGGACTTCGCCGGGTTGCAGAAATACAAGCGCTGAGAGAGCAGGTGATAGCTGACTACAGACAGATGCGTGGAAAGCCTCAGAACAACGGAAGGTCAGCCACTCTTGCGAGCAACCCCAGCCGGCTCTTTGCTTCCATGTCCTCAGTAGGAGGTGCCACCATTCGGCGGGACGCTGGTAGACTGTGAATAAAAGTATTTCATCTCATATAAAGATCTTTCGGGATTAGCAAGCCTGCTCTCCACTTCTCGGCCGCAGTGCTCTTAGGCGGCGGGCCGTTTCATCACGATGAGGTACATAGGGCTGAAAATGCCGAGGTCTCCTCCCTTCTCGAGGTTGACGGCAGCCTTGAGAAGCATGGTGTGAACCGCCTGAGTACCCTTGGGCGCGAAGCGAATGAACTCAAGCACACCGGTCATGATGTGGGTGAGGTATGCAGCCCTACGAGCAGACTTCATGGCAGCCTGCCAAGGCACGCCACCGGTGGTGGCGCGATCAAAGGTGTACTGAACCTCAAAGCCAGCCTCCTTGGCAGCCGCGATGCACTCTTCAATGGTGCGAACCTCAGGAAGTGCATTTCCCTCGGCGATGCCATCCACAGCATCCACATGCACTTGGTTGTTCTTGTCGTACTTCGAAGTGCGCAGCCACTCGTATGAAGAGAAGAGGGCGCCGGGCTTGAGAACCTGGAAAACCTGCTTGTAGAGGGCGGCGGTGTTGGACGCGTGGCAAGCCGCCTCAATGGCGTACGCGCCGTCGAAAGTGTTCGCCTTGAAAACCTTGGTCAGGTCCATGAAGTTACCCTGCACGATATCCGTAAGATCCGACACACCAGCCTCCTTGTTGAGCTTCTTGCATCGTCCGACCTGGTACTCGTTGATGGTGATTCCGGTGACGTGCCCGCCGGTTGCCTTGACGATGTTGCGCATGGGACCTCCAACGCCGCAGCCGATGTCCAGCGCCTTCATGCCGGGTTTCAAGCCGATGGTCTCCGCGATGGCTAAAAGGAGGGAAACGAGGAAGAAAACATAGATCGTCAGGACGATAGAAGTTCATCTGATGAAAGGGGGTGCGCTCGGCTGGGCCAGAGGGCGAAAGAGGGGGAAAACCACGCTGAAATAAAACTCACCGGTCTCCTGGCGGATGATACTGGCCTCGAAGCTCTCGCCGACTTCACGAGCCGCGAAGTGAAAGCTCTCTCCCCAGCCGTACTCATAAAAGTCAGTGATGAGAGAGTAAAACTTGTTCACGAAGTCGGGGGTGCTGAGGATCCTGTCGCCGACACCCTTGCCATCCTCCTGATCGAAGAAATTGTTGTAGGAGTTGATGCCGGAGTCGACGAGGTCCTTGGCCATCGCGCCGGTCTTCCCGGAGAAGACATAGAAAGGGTTCTTACGGAACCAGGAGTATTTCACGGCGAGATACAGACCGCCGGACGCGGCGACGCCAGCCGTCGCCCACTTCACGGTCGGGTTTTCCAGGCGGACTGATAAGTCGCCCAACACCGCGGTCATCGCGAACCGGCAGAAAAGATCGGTCCGAGGGGATAGACTGCGTCTCAGGTGGAACGGTGCACTCGAGCGTTCGGATGCACGAAACACGTCGGTGAGTTGGTTCCCTTCACGAGCGCGCTCGATCGGAGGATCTGACTATGGCCGTCGGCAGAGGCCGAGGGTTCCTTAAGCGCGAACAACGTTCGTCGATCTTGTTGGAATAAAACCCGGGAAGAGATTTGATTTCGTCCTCTCATTCCAACACGTGATTGCACATTTTTTGTGACTGTTTGCGATGTGTGCGTACCAACGGGCGGGTCATCGCGACGAGTTCGGCGCTCATTTGATCAAGAACCGGCCCTTCCGAGATCCAGTCTCCCGGTGCGCCTGGCTCAATTAAATCGCCTCGCCGGCCGGCCATCCGAGCATGGATTGCCTCTCCGTTCGACCGACGTCGGCTTCATGCGCGCGGATATCGCACAACCCCTCGATAGGAAGGATCCTTCGCGGGGTTGGGCGCCGCGACGCGCGCTGCGTAGACGGAAGCCATTGGTCGACAGTGAGGCGAGTCGAGAGGGTCGCGCGCCGGGCAATAGGGGATCCCGCGGAAGCGCTAAAGAGCGAAGCGAGCGATGATAATGCGGAGGTGCTGATAGAGCTGAAGAACGTGAGGAAAAGTTTCGGGAAGAAGGTTGTGTTGGACGGGGCGAGCTTCAAGATCAGGAGAGGGGAGGCTGTGGGCATAATCGGTTCTTCCGGCACGGGGAAGAGCACGGTCCTCAGGATAATGGCCGGCTTGCTTCAGCCGGACGAGGGCGAAGTCATCATCCGTGGCAGACCGCGTGTTGGGCTTCTGAGTGACGAGAAGGACCCGAATTTAAAGGTTGGAATGGTATTTCAGAGCGCGGCGCTGTTTGACTCCTTGACGGTGGGCGAGAACGTGGGATTCAAGCTTTATGAGCACAGCGACCTGCCGGAGGATGTCATCAAAGGTCTGATACAGGAATCTCTCGCTCAAGTCGGGCTGAGTGGCGTAGAAGACAGGTATCCGGCTCAGTTGAGTGGTGGCATGAAGAAGCGCGCCGCTCTCGCGCGGGCCATCATCAAGGAGGACATCTCTGAAAACGACAACCCCCTAGAAGAGGTTGTGATGTATGATGAACCCACGGCTGGTCTGGATCCGGTTGCTTCGACCGTGGTCGAAGATCTCATGCGTAATCTTCACACGGAAAGTAAGGCCGTATCCAGCTACGAAGAGAAAAAAGGCGGTGTGGCGAGCTATATTGTTGTCACGCACCAGCACAGCACTATCAGACGCGCGGTGGACAGGCTCATCTTCTTGCACGCAGGGAAAGTCGTGTGGGAGGGTACATCGAAAGAGTTCGACACGTGCGAGGAACCGATCGTGCGTCAATTCGCCACGGGGAGTCTCCAAGGACCGATAGTCTATTGATTCAAAACGCTTTGTTCTGGATTCATCTTCGACGATCACCCACCCTGCGAAACACTCTCAAAACTTTCTCTTCGTCACCCCCTTGGACTTCTTTCCACCTGCTGCCCCGAATTTTCCTTTGCCTTTGCCTTTTTCCGGTTCCTTGCGCTTGCCAACCGTAGATGATTTGACGGTGGCGGCGCCGAAGAACGTCTCCAAACGGTTCTGGCCGCCCTGGCTTCTAGCCTTCTTGAGATCCGCAAGCTGCTTTCTGATCCTGTCCTCGTTGAAGGACTTCTCGCCGCACAGGAATGCAACGACAGCCTCCTCGTCTGGCGCCGTCCATTTCAAGGCAAGTCCTTCAGTTTGTACGACATCGGGGCTTTTGAAGAGGATCCGAGCTTCCTTGTAAGGCCAGTCATCAGGGACCGGATACTTCTCCTTGTCGAGGTGCTCAAGCAGACCCTCAATGTTGCCGTGCTGCTTGATGTACTTCAGCGCGTTGACGGGACCGATACCCTTGATGCTGTCGCAATAGTCGCATCCGCAGAGAATGCAGACGTCAATGAACTGGTCCCAAGTTAGTTCCAGTCCAGCCAGCAATTTATCAAAGTCGAATTCGAGGATCGGCTTCTCCTGAGAGGAAGGCGCCATGAGGTTGCGAGCCAGCTTTGGGGTCGAGAAGCACAGAGTGTCCATATCCTCAGACGCAGCAGCGTAGACAAGACCGGCTTTGCAGAGCGCAGCACAAGTCGCCTCAGCCTCGCACGGTGCCTCGAAAACAGGCAGACCCAAAAGTCGGGCCAGCTTCATAACCTCCTCGGAGTGCACCTTGGATACGCGAACGGTTCGTTTGCTCAACTTCTCGATCTCCTCCTGGTCACCGGCTTCCTTTGCCTTTTCGAGTGCGGACTCGGCCGCCTCTCTCTTGTCCTTTCGTTTAGCGAGTTCGCCGCCTTTCATGGTCGGCGGCTTTCCATCGAAGACATACACGGGCTTGATTCCAGCCTTCAGCATGCGGAGGGTTCGTGTAAACATGCCCTGCAGATGACTCGTGACTTCACCAGCCTCGTTCGTCAACTGTTGCTCACCGCTTCGTCCGACGACCATCATGAACTGGTAAATGTGCATCGAGGCGTCTATCGCAACCTTGCGGTCCAGAAATCCCTCGAACTTCTGCTCGCGCATGCAGCCAGGGGCGTAGTCAGATAAGAGCTTCGTGAGGCCTTTGATGCCCATCGCTGTCGTTGCTTTTCAGGGAGTTCTCAGGTGCTTGGTGGACAAGATCTGGCCCGTTCGTCGTCGTCACTTTGGACTGAATGGGTCGATGACGTGAATCGATATATCTCAGCGTGTTCTTTCCCGGTGGATGAAACCGATAGAACGCGTTCCACGCGTGACGTGCGGTGGATACTGTGGCTCTGGTCAAGCGGGGGTCTCCTTCCTCGATTCGAGATTTTCAAACGTCAAACACAAAGCTACGAGTTCACAAACTGACTTTGCTGAGTTCACGGGACGTGACGACTGTGCCGAGTGGAGGTGAGAGGAGGGGAGGTTCGCGCTTCAAACCCTGGCGGCACTTCGCGGGTTCTGTGGGCGAAGAGTGAGTCACCGTCATCGTGCCATCATGGACGACGGCGAAGAGCTCATCGGGGGCTACGATCCTCTCGTGGAGGAGTTCGAGAGGTGAGGCGCCCATCCCACAAAGCCTTTTTTGGCATCGAGAGGCCTCGTACCCGATTTTCCACGCGGCCAGCTTCCTTCCGAGCTGCGCCGAATATCGTCTGACGGTTTCGCTCCCATTCACGTATCGCAGTTATGAGGATTACCTGGACAGTCAGATAAGCGAGGTAGACTTGTACTATCTGGATGACGTGCAAGCTTGTCGAGCTCTTGTCGAGCTCGGTCATCGTGGGAATGGGGAAATCGTCAAAAGAGCGGAGTTCAACGCGCGGAAGGAGGCATCGGAGATAGCGAAGCAGCAGAGGGCCAACAAGAAACCAAAGAAATTGGCATCTGCGGGGAAAGACTTAGACGCGTTTCCTCTCTTGAAGGTGAGGTGTCGTCCGTTTGCCTTGGCTTGTTTGCCCGCTGTCCCTCACGTCTTTCTCAGTCATCCAACCCCTTGAGTTTGTTGTCTGCATCGTGCACCTTTCCGCTTTGTGACTTACGTTTGCTTATCAACACGCAGGCTCTTGCGCAGCGGGAGGAGGCAGTGAGAAATGGCAAGTTGACAACGATCATATTCCTCAGGGATTTGAACGCGAAGAAACAAGAAGTATCTGGCTATATTGACTACGCACACAGGCTCAAGACGGAGAATTGGGATCCTGTTTTCGACCGAACAAAGCGTCTGCTGCCAAAGGCGACGGATCTCTCTTTTTTCAATTGGGATACGCAGAATGCGACGTGCAATGCAACGCCAAATTTTCAGGTCATCGGGGATAATGAAGCTGGCTTGATGTTCAAAAACAAACGTGACCGAAAGGTGATTGACGTTGATCCGCACAAGCGTCCAGGCGACAACACGACCCGGACTGATATCACGACTGACGAGTACCTGCAAGTGTGCATCTGGGATCACGTGAGTCGTAGACGGACATGATGATGATGAATGAGCTCATCAGCTCCGTCTTTAGAATTTGTTAGCGATTAAAATATCTAGCAAGAAGCAAGTTAGCAAGAAGCAAGCTCGTCTCGTCTCAAACTGAAAGTGTGGAAGAAAAGCCGAGGACGCAGGACGAGATTTTCCATTGAGGTGGCGGACAGTGAGCCTCGGCCAGCTGAGTGGATTTCATGCAACGCCACAGTCCCCAAATCAGCAGCGTCGATCGGCCTCTACCCAAGGTGCGTTGAAACAGCCTCCCATCCTTCAAATCATACCGACTAACGTCACCGCAAAACCAGGGGAAAAGCGAAGTGAGCCTCAGCGCGTTCGCGTTCTTGTTTTCGGAGATCGTGCAGTATCACAGGACACGTGCTAGCAGTATCGCTGAAATTGAACGGAGGTGCGCCAACCATAAGACTCAAACGCGAACATCACTCGCTTCCGTCTCAAAGCTTACCACCTTTCAACCTCCACTATCATAATCACAGGCTCGAAGATGCGGGAGCAGGAGTTGGGGAGAGGATGTTGGAGATTTTATCATACAGGGAAAAAGGCAACCGGCGAGAGATCAGGTTACAAGGTATTCTGCAGTTCATCAACACGAACGTCTGGAGGTGTTTGTTTGGGAAGGTTGCAGACTCCCTTGAGGTGTACAACGATGACGAGTATGTCATTAGCGATCGAAGTCCGCTGGTGAACAAATTTATCAGTGTGCCGAAAGATCTGGGCGACTTGAACTGCGCGGCTTTCGTGGCTGGCATTATCAAAGGGGTGCTTGAGATTGCTGGGTTCCCCGCTGAGGTTAGTGCGTACTACGCACCGGTAGAGGGACAGGTTCATCCGAGGACAAACTTCTTCATAAAGTTGACTCCCGAGGTTCTTGAAAGAGAGGCTCGGCTTGGAACTTAATTAAGTCGTGCAACCGCCCACTAGCATCTAAATCGCGTCGATGATATAGTTTAGATGAGCGCGTAGTGTCATGGCTGCAGGATAGGACATGTCGCGGGGGACACCAATCCTATCGCGAAGGTAACCGAGGCATTTTGCAACATCCTTCCCATCCTGGCTCGTTTCAGCGGTGGAAGCACCGGCAGATCCATCGAGCAGCAGGGAAACGGTGGTACGCAGCAACTTATCCACCTTATCCTTGTAGTTCAGGTTCGGCACTGCAGTAGGGTCCGCCAGGGGAGCTCCAAACTGCTTGGCTCCTCGCTCACCCATGCCTCGGCAACAAAACTTTACAATTGCGTCGTAGTTTGAAACGAGCTTGTAAGCCGCCTCGTGGCGAGCAGCTTCATCCCCATGATTCATTGAATCAGGTAGAGGTTCCGCATCACTGGGAGACAGATTCAGCGGAAGCCTCCAGGTAGAGAGCCCGTCAATATTTAGCTGTGCTTGCTTGGCTGCTTCACTTGAGTCTCCATATCCCGGCCCGTACTGGGGAGGTATGTCCATCACGTGAGTGTAGTAATCCGATTTTGTAGCCATGTAACAAGGCCTCTCTTCGAAAGCTGCAAACCACCTTTCGACGTTTGCCCATCGCTCAGTGGACCGGAGCTGGAGGCCTTTCCAGTACAGGCACGACGCGTTCATCCTTTCAACATGTGAAACATATTGCAAGTCGACGATAGAAGGAGTGTCACCGCCAAGGAACCAGGGCCCCGGTAATTCTCCCAACGCTTCGTTCACCTTGTCAAACGTTTCCTCGAATTGTTTTCTGGCTCCACCGCCAAACGGTCCCGGTCCCGAAGGGCGAAACACAAGTCCACACCAGTCAGAAAACAGCTGCCTTTCGAGGCGAAGAAGCGTGTTGGCGCGGTCGAAGTGTTCCTCTGGAATCATCGGAATCTCAGGAAACGTCTGCTCAAGTATCTGCATTATGACGAGAGATTCGGTGATCATCTTTCCGTCCAGCTCCAGGACAGGGAGCAACCCAGAAGGCACCTTCTTGAGGAACCAAGCAGGCTTGTCCCCATAACTGCGCATGTTTATCCGCTCGATTCGATAAGGAATCTTCTTCTCCTCGAGCATCATCCATACTTTCTGACAATAAGGACACCAAGCTGCGTGATCTCTGTAGAACGTCACTTTGACATCATCCTCAGACGCACCAAAGAGTCGCAATTTGGCAGTCACGTGGGGAGCACCTTCACCTTTAGCACGCAGTTTCTCCTCTTCGGCAATCTTCTTTCCGGTCTCAGTACTCACTGCGATCCCTTTCAGCTCGTCCCTGGAGAAAGTGCAGAGAGCTCAGCACGGACGCGTGATGCTACAAAAACGCGGGATGCATTATCTAAGGATGAATTACCAGCTGAGAACCTTCTCCGGGAGGACGGCAGTCGTCGCGGCTGCTCGTGAGGGAAAACTCATATTTCGAGATGACCGGGAGCTCTTCGTCACTCGTGTGGCGTTTGCGCTGTAACCCTTTGTCCAGGTCAAGGGCTGTGCGCATATGCTGGGCATGGACATGGACAGTCACGCTCGCCTCGATTTCACGCTCGCCTCGATTTCAAGTGGCATGTATTGTGAGTGCAGCATCAGGAGGGAAAGCAGATAAGTTTTGCGCACGTGTCGAATTTTGGTGGAAAAAATACAAACAGTCCGCGGCGAATGTCGAGCAGTACCTGCAGCGGTTCGTCAGGGACAACACATGCGACTACGACGCAAACGGTGTGTGTGTTCCTCGTCACGGCATTCAGTTGAACAGGGACACGACTGGTGTCAACGACGAGTTCGAAGGGATCCAGCTGTGGACAGTGTATCTCACAGTCGGACATATCACAGCGCACAACTTTATTGGCAAGCCCGTCGCCGACCCGCGTAGGCTGCGCATATCCATCAACGACGTGGAGCTCGTGGTGATCCCCAAGACTGGTGAAGGTTCGCACTTGCCTAAAGAGTCAATATTCTACAACGAGGACGGGGACTTCAAATTGCCGAAACGTGTAAGGGTGCCCACGCTGGTGTCACAGCCGGTGGTTGCTTCAGGGGTGTTGAACTTCGACGCCGTCACCGACGTCGATGTGCTTCACGCGGAGATCCGTAGGCTCCAGGCGGTCGTCCAGGCGAGGGCTGTCGAGGATGAAGAGGAGGCCGACGAGGACGACGCCGACATGCTCGAGGGTGACGACGACGACATCGACATGGCACCGGTGCGAAGGTCGAAGCGGCGGAGGCGTGATTAAACGTGATGGACGGGTGCGACGACGGCTGCGCTGCGACGAGTACGATGAATCGGGATGGTGAAGACGAATAGGAGAGTCACCTTGTAAACGAAATTTCAAAGCTTCATTGACGATCTCCGACTCCCCTTCATTTACGAGTCGGCATACGCAGCCCTGAGCTTTTTTTTGTTATGCAAACTTCGCGATGAGCGTCGCTAAGATCCTTGCTGCATCCTTCATGTCATTCAACGAGCAGTATTCGTTGTCTGCGTGGTAGGTGGACATGAGCCCGAAACCGATGAGCTGAATGTCGAAACCTTCTGACTGCATGTCGTGCACCAGGGGAAGTGAGCCAGTGAGAGAGTACGGCTCCGCTACCCCCTTCACATCTTTTATCGAGTCACACATCAACTTGAAAGCGGGAGACGTGAGATCGCATGCGATACCGGTGAGTAAATGATCACCCCATTCCAATTTGAGGTGTCCCACGATAGGCTCGCCGTCGTCAGGCTTGATGACGTACTTGGAGCACGGTCCACGTACGGGAAGAGACTCGATGTCAGCGTTGATGGCTGCAACCTCCGCCTCGATGCATGCCTTCAACGCCGAGACGTCATAGAAGGGAGTCAAGCGTATGTCGCCGCTGATTGTCGCCTCAGGAGGGATCTGATTCAATCCTCCAGGGGCGCACTTTATCTGAGTCGGCTTCATAGTTGAGGGGGTGATGAACTTATAATCCCGCTCCTTTTCGCAGGCTGGGAAGCACTCGTAGAACTTTTGCTGGATGCGGCTAACCGCCTCCATGCCCATTTCTATGGCATTTATGCCCTTGTGCGGTAAACCGGAATGAAAGCGATGTCCATTTGCGGAAAGATGCCACGTAACCGCACCTGCGGTGCCGATACAAGGCTGGCTATCCGCGCAATCAACCCAGATCACTGGGCCTGGCTTGCAGTGATCCAACTTTCCCTCAGCCACCAAACCGTCTACGCCGATACCAGGTCCAGAAGCTTCCTCACTTGCGATGAAAACGCAGGTCAAGGTCGTTTTGAGCTCTGGCTTGAGCTCTGCAAGCTGCGAAAATAACGTCGTCATCAGCGCGACGTGGCCGAGGCAGTCCGTTGTACCTCGGCCGTACAGCTTATCGCCATCGATTGTCAAACTGAATGGGTCTACGTTCCACGCATCCGGGTTTGCTGGCACCACATCGAGGTGAGAGCCCACGAAGCTCAGCACATCTTCAGACGAACCAGTTCCCGGGTATTTAATTATCAAGTTGCCACGTCCCTCCGCGTACGTAACGTGATCGATCTCCAAGGGTCCGCCATTTTCCTTCCTGTGAGGCGCCAGTACCTCAAGCACGTGCTTGATGGCGCGGTCCTCCTGTGGTACGTAGGCGGTTCCCACCCCTGTGTTCTGTAGGTGCTCAGCCTCCCCGATGAGATTACGCAGAAGACTCACGAAACGATTCTCATTGAGCTCCAACGATTGCAGAGATGAACTGTCGGTCATTGGCTGCGACCGGGTACAAGGAGACGTCAGGGTCGTTCGGGTGTGACCTCGGAAGAGTCCAATGTTACGCACCGTCGTCGACGCGTTCACACGTCGGTTGATTGCACTGCGAGTGTACACAGGACGTTGACGTCGAACACTGGTCGAGCTGGTATATCTCAGAACAGTGTTGGTATTCACGCAAGGTTGGATGCGAAGCATCACTTATTGTGGAGGGCAGGACAGAGCTCAGCAAGGTTTTGACTGAAGTTTCTGTCGCCGCCGTGGTGGTGCTCCTTCGGGCGGGCGGACAAATGTAGAGCAAACCGGCTTGAACATGATAGTCTAAATGTTACGGAAATCGAGTATTACAACAGATAAAGTCGCCATGCTTCCTTGTTGAAAGTCATGGGAACCCAGACCCGGCAGTTACCAGCGCTCACACCAACAAGCAAAAGAGCAGCCTCGGTGCCGTCGTTGTTACGTCTTCTGTCGTTTATTGTTTTTCCCTTTGAGGAACGCATCCACGTTATCTTCCTCCACGTCGCTATTGTCTGCGAAGGCATCGTCGTTCACCTCGGCTGCTTCACCTTTGCTCTGCGCGCTAATGTATGATGTCAGGTGCTCCATGCAGGCAGCCCTGAAGTCAAGGAGTGCATCTGATAGCTTCCCTTCGACTTCCGTCGAGACCTGAACACGGGTGACGAAGGAAATGATGAATGAGTAAGAAACATGTGGAAATTGAGATTCACGTCGTGCGTAGCGTATCGTTAGCGCGATCATCCTTTCGTTCTTACCGTCTTGGGTTCCTCGCCCTCAAACGTGAAGGTGGCGACAATGCTTTTCGCCATCCAACACGACTTAAGGTTGATGTGCGCGTTTTCCACCGGGAGTTCACGCGGTTAAGCGCTTCCAAGACAAATCCGTGCGCTA
>Ga0257106_1000040_pt1 | contig 70066 bp, 43 predicted proteins | sample LP_taG_3_FD_190177 | JGI IMG/M metagenome (GOLD analysis project Ga0257106, IMG submission 190177) | Marine microbial communities from Northeast Subartic Pacific Ocean, Canada - LP_J_2011_P26_10m | ecosystem: Environmental > Aquatic > Marine > Oceanic | place: Canada: Northeast Subartic Pacific...
GGGAACGGTCCAGTTCCAAGTGGTGCTGAGGAAATTCTTGGAGAAATCTATGACGTCTACGACGAGATGTTCGCGCCGGCGCCGGCGCCGGCGACGACGACGGAAGAAGAGGAAATTTTACCACCGGTGAGGAGAAAGATGCTCCAGATGATGGAGGGTATGATGCCGGATATGACTGGGATGCCGGATCCGTTACCTTCAACCGGCGAGGGCGCTATGGACGTAGGCGAGGCGCCGGCGCCGGCGCCGACTGCCACGACCGACGAAGAGATTCTCGACGAAGAAGTTATTCCGCCGGTAAGAAAGTTGCTTCAAAAAGAAGGTGACGTCATGATGGACGAAGTTATCGCAGTTCCGCCGACAGAAGCACCTATCGCCGAAGCGCCCGCGCCCGCGCCGGCTCCAATTGAAGACATCGGGATGATCGTCGAAGAGACTCCCGGTCGAAAGCTCCTCCAAGAAGAACTCGAACCGCAACCAGTAATAAACGGAGAAGAAGAACAAGAAGTACCAACGACGGAAGAAGAAGAGGCTACCGCCGAAGCACCGTCCCCAATCATCGGAACTTTTGAAATAACAACAATCACCGGCACCATCACCGCCGCGGAAGATTATGACCCAGACATGACGGGGCCAAACTAAAAGCGACGAGAGCGAGATGGTGAGACGGGGAGAATCTCAAAGAAAGAAAAACGAGAGACAAATGCAAGAGTACACGTGCACGCTTTGCAATTACGACGAATAAAACTTTTAACAAGTTTAAAGTTGAAAAGAGAGAGAGAGAGAGAGAGATGTGCGGCGAGCGTAAAATGTTGTGAACTCAAACTCCTTCCCTCTTATACTCCACTATAAAACTCAATCCCCCAATTTCTACAAAGAGCATGAACGGGGAGCTCGCGTTCGCGTACGTCGGCGAATATTCCAAAAAAAACTCAAACGTACCTCACGGACACGGGTCTGTTCTGTACCACGACCAAGGTGGGCTGTTTCGAGGTCAATTTCGAGAAGGAAAACGACACGGAAGAGGGGAGTTGACTCTAGGGGATTCCCCGTTCGGGGAAAACGCAAAAACGTCCTGCGCGAAGTTTAAAGGTGAATGGAAGGACGATTTGTTCGATGGAAATGAGAATGAATTCTCCAACGGACATGGATTGAAGCTAACGGGAACGTGGAAAAGAGGAGAGATTCAGTTCGGGGTGGAAACCAACGAAGAGGATGGTCATGTGGTCGTGTACCACGGCAGTTACAGAGAGAACAAAAGGGAAGGCAAACTGTGCTACGAACGCGTGCGAGACGGCGGCGAAATTTTCGGGGGGTTTAAAGAAGGGAAGATGCACGGTTGTTGCGTGTACATGTATCCAATGAGTAGCAGCACTAGGAGTAAATCGAATAATGTAGCGTCAAAAAGGAAAGAAAGTGTGTTAGAGTATTGGGACGAATCGAATCGACCGGCGTTGCGTGGGATTTTCATCGAAGGAAGGTTGCTGAAGGATACGGCGGAGTATTTCGAGAAAGGCTTGAGCAGAGAGAGTGTGAAAGAATACATAGAGAACACGCCGGTAAAATCAGCTATTCGAGGATGCGTATTTGAAGATGATAAGAGAGATCCGAGGGAGCGGGAAATAGTGGAGATGGTGAAGGGTAAATTGGTCGCGAGGAAAGACGTGAGATGGAGCGGTAAAGACACAAAGTCGGTAGAGTTTGTGGCGTTAGTGACGGGTACTCTCGTTCGACACGATAAAGGTGCGAGTAAAGTGAGGTGGTTTCCAGAGCAAAGAATCACTGTTTTGGACGATTTAACTTCCGCAGATGACGATGACGATGACGATGGCAACGGTCGAGGGAAAAAGAAGGGAAGGAAGGCAAAGGACGGGGAAAATGTCGCCATCGGAGGCTACTTTTTTGAATACGATGGGAAGTTAGAACACTCGTTGGGGTGCGAGGCAACTATCGTGCGGAATGTAAGAGATGCAAACGTTAAACGCCGCACGTATTTTAGCCCGTATTTAGGTAAATGCATAGCGCTCGTCCCTACTCGGCACATCAAGAAAGGCGAGGATATCAAGGTTCTTCCCGATTATGCCGCCGGCCATCGCCTTGGACCGAAACGGTATCGTTCTATAGTCACACGTGAAGAAGAAAAAGAAGAGTGATACCAGTATATATAGTAAAAATAATAACTACTACCTAGTACCTAGTAGCACCAGTATCTAATACATATACAAGAATGCTAAAGCAATCGTCGTCGAACAACCGTTCCGGATCGAGACGCGTGTCCGACTTCGTTCACCGCCGCTATGTACCAACACTTCTCAAACACTCTAATTCTATCGCCAAATCCTCTCTGTTCCATGATCCACTTGACGTACGGAAAGGAAATCTGGTCTCTTCCGAATGGCGAACGCAAGATTTCGTGCGCCCACCTGGCGCTTAACTCGAACCCAATCGCATTCGTCCTTCGAATGAACAACCCCGTATCCGGCAATCCTTTCCCTTGGAACCCTTCCTCTTTATACCTTTTCAAGGTTTGACTCAACCATCGGCTTCGATCCGAATCGTACGTCTCGTTTACGCTCAACGCTCCGTGAAACATCTTCGTCAACTTATCCGCCTCCGCAAACACATCCTCTCTAACATGATTCTCACTCACCGCCACGTCAAACTCGTACGGCCTTTCGTGTCTCTTCACCCTGGTAATCTTCGGGTGCGTGTTCGCTCTCAACAAGACATCAACCACCGCCGTCGCGTCTTCGTTCAACTCTAGCTTTGAATCAATCCACACGGTCACTTTACTCTCCGGAAAATGAAATGGCAACAACGCTTTCACTAATCTCGCTTTCATTCGACTGTCCGGGAACCCCGGATGTGAATACTCGACCACGTTCCAAGCGTCGAAACACCCGCTCTGGTACCCAAACTTTTCAATCGTCGGCTTATCCACAAACGCCACAAAACACACGTCATCTTGCTTATACCGAGTCGGATCCGCACCAATCGGTCTGTGCAACGTATCCTGCGCGCCAAACGACGCAGTCACGACCACAATCTGGCAATACCGAAACCTCGCCAACTGTTCGTCGATGAACCCGTCGCGCCCGCTAAACAAAATCGAAATCGCTTTCCGGCCTACCGCTTTATCCGTATCATCAAACGCGCCGAAATCTTTCCCCTCGTACGCGTACTGCTCCAACTGCTTCAACTTCCCAACCGGAGGAAGCGAGACTAACACCTCCTCAAACTTCACCTTCTTTATCGCCCTTCCTTCCTCGTCTCTCCGTCTCTGGTAATGAAATCGAGACGACACTTGCATCTGCTTCTTAAACTTCTCCGAACACTGCGTCCGCCATCCAGGTTTCGCTTTAAACGCGTCCTCGCGTAACACGCTCAGCGTTTTCGTCTCGCACAGAGGCGGTAACCTGTTCGGGTCTACGTCTTTTGCTCCTCCCAAGCCGCCAAAGAAGGAAAGTGAGACGAAATCGGACGATTTTTGCATCACATCGAGCACCGCGTCGTGGAGCACGGAGACGAACGCCGCCACGAAAAGGACGAACAAAACTCGCAAAAGGAGAGTTAGGCGTTTGCTTCGTTTGCTCTTCACCATCATTCTGCAAAGAAAAGGCGGGAGTTCCTCGTTTTCATGCGAGAGATGTGAGTGGATATAATGGAGAATCTTTCGGAAAATCTCCTCAAATGTAATACGCGCGCAATAAACAACAACAAACAAATAACTTTAACTCTCGCGCTCTCTCTTTAAACACACGCAAGACGACGTCTCCATCTTTGCGCTTCGCTGCTTCGGCGGCAAAACCATCGATATTATCCACAACGAACCGAAGAAGAAGGAGTAAGAGGAACATCATCATCATGGAGCGGTTTCTGATTCGAAAATTCGCGACGGCTTCGTCGTCCCAAGACGAGACGACGACGAAGAAGCAAAAGACGAACGAAAAGTGTGTAAAATGGCACACGCTTCACGCCTCGTTACTCCTCCGCCAAGACTCCTCTTGCCCGAACAAAAACGCGAGCAAAATCGCGTGTTTTGATCTCGACGAAACGTTGCAAAAGACGAAATCCGGCAAGAAACCGTTCCTGACGCACGAGAACGACTTTACGTTTCGAGACGAATCGGTGAGAACCGCTTTGAATTTGTTACACGAGAATGGGTATAAGATTGTAATTTTTTCGAACCAAGGGATGGTGAAAAGCGCGGTGGATGGGAAGAAAGCGGAACAGATTCGGAAACGGGTTGAGATTTTCGCGGGAGAGGTACGTGCGTTGGTGTTGTTGCTTCTTGGTCTTCGCTTCGTTCTTCGCGAGCGTTTTTTGTTCGTTTCTTACTCCTTTCATCGCGCTGACTTTTGATCGTCGTCGTTTCTTTTCCTACCTTACATTGATGACAAAAAACAGCTCGGGGACGCCAAGTTTGACTTTTACGCGGCGACGCAATCCGGCGAGAAAGACGTCAAAGGGTACCGCAAACCAAACGTCGGCATGTGGCGAGAGATGCTTTCGCGAAGAGAAAAAATACAAGAAGAAGAATTAGAAGGAAACGAAATAACGAGCACATTCTACGTCGGCGACGCGGCGAATCGTCCGCAGGACCACTCCGACGCCGATATCGCTTTCGCTCGAAACTGCAACGTTGAATTTTTCCTCCCGGAACAGTTCTTCGAAGGCGGGGCCTTTCGAAAGTTTCTCCATCAAAGTCGTCTCGAAACCGACGACGACGAAGAAACTCCAAAAGAAGAAACAAAAGAAGAGAAACAAGAAGGAGTGCCACGAGGAGATTAGTGGCAGAGAAATAACGCGCGCATGTGTCTAGAAATTATATAACATTGAGCGCGTATTTAGAACGCTCGCAACCAAGACAACTTTTCCTCACAAGTAGCAGCCCAACACACATTTCCCCAAACACTTTTGCTTTTTAAACAACGCACACACTCACTCGAGAGTAAACACACGATAAACGTTAAAAGGATGCCACCGAAGAAGAGCAAGAAACCAACATCACTGAAAGTCCCGGAGACGGAATCGGCGAGGAGGAAGCTCACCGTCGCGCAGCTGAGAAACGTTTTAGTTTCGTTAGGTTTGTCCGTGGACGGATTGAAAGCGGATTTGTTGTTGCGATTGGAAACGCATTTATCTTGCGAGAAGAAGAAAGACGAAGAGAAGGGAGGAGAAGGGGGGGCGAGGAAACGAGCTCGATCGGAGGAGAAGAAGGAGAAGGAGGAGGAGGAGGACAAAACCGCCGTTCCCGAGAAAGAAGAATTGAATTCAGAATTGGGGGACACGTTGGGAAAATTTTCGCCACCAAAACCACCACCAACCGAACAAGAAGGAGCGGCGAAGAAGAAGAAGAAGGCAAAGGTGGAGGAGGAAAATGATGATACGATCGCAAAAAAAGAGAAAACCACGAAGTCGTCGTTGCCGCAAGTAGATTTAACGCAGATTGGCGCGTACGAGCGTCTGCGCGCGAGACGAGTGGAGATTCGCTACGAAAATTTTCCGGCGGATGCGGACGAGGCGCTGGTGAGGCGCGTCTTTGAGACGTACGGCGACGTGCGAGAGATTTTTAGCGCTGGTTCGAATGGCGTCGTGAGGTTTCAGACGCAAGAAGCGGCCGAGAGCGCGTTAGCTGCGTTGGAAAATGGGTCGTACGTGATGGACGGGTGCGAAAAAGGTGTGCGAGTTAGATGGGCGACGTGGGAGGAAGACTTGAAGTCGAACGCGACTGAAGTGGAGTTGGATTTACGAAAGTTTGTCGAGGTGGAGTGCGACGAGACGACGAGAAGTTCTAAACAGATTTGGATAGGCGCGTCGTCGAAATTAGCGAGCGATGAGCTAGTCAAGGCGTGGCTGGAACGGTTCGGCGAGGTTGAATCGTTCAAAGCGTTTAGAAAGGAGAAGCATTTTTCGTTCTTGGCGACGTATGCGAAAGAGGAGGATGCGAAGCTGTCTTTTGACAGCTTAAACGAGAAACAGCCACCAGGTTCGTTGGTATATCACGCGCCTTTAAGGGTGGAGTTTACGATTGTAGACGAAACGACGAGAATGAGTTTAGAGAAAATGGCGCAAAAAGTAATCAACCCGCAACAACAACAACAAAGTCCAGGCGGCAAGGCTTTATCGACTCCGGTTGTTAAAACAACGGAGAGTCCTGCGAAGAAGCAAGAATGCGATCACATGAAACGTTCAGACTCTCGAGACGCCATGCCTCCTGGAATGGTCGTGGAACCGCCGTCTTCTTCGGAACCGACTACGCCCGATGTCATCGCCAGGTACCTCCGATCCGTGTACTCGAACGGTAAAAAATTACCGAGACGGGGTCAGTTCGACCCACCAAACGTACATCATTATGGACCACCGTCTGAAAAACTCTATGTCTCGAGCATACCCGCGTGTTTTGATAAAAACGCCGTCGCGCCTATGTTTGAAGCCTTGGGCGACGTAACCGACGTGCACATTTTATTCGACCGTCATACAAAAAAACACAAAGGCAGTGGCTTTGTCACCTTTCGAACGGTCGAAGAAGCGGAGCGAACGATCGCTTTGCTCGACCAAAAGTACATCTTAGACAACAGAGACCCGAATCTACCGACGAACAAGCCGATTTATTTCAAGTTTGCAAAAGGTAATCAGCAAGCTTCCGCACAGCAACATGTGTTCCAGCAAGGCGCGCCGCATCAAGGATATCAACACGGAGGAGGAGGAGGAGGAGGACAAAGCATGCAAAGCATGGCGATGCAAAACCAGCATCAGTATTTGCAAATGCAGCAGATGCAACAAATGCAACAACAACAACAAATGCAGCAGCAGCAATACTGGCAAATGATGGCGCAACAGCAGCAACAACAACAGTTTCAGCAGCAACATCTACAACAAGGCCAACCGTTCATGCCGCCGCAGCAGTTTCCACCGCCCCAGTGAAGAATATTACGAGTAATTAATAGTAGTTTAGTGGGTAATTTATATAGTTAAGCACCAATATTATTGAATTGAACGATACGTTCTCTTTATTAAAAACTACGAAACCTTCTTTTCTTTGTACACTTCATTTTAAAGCTAATACGGCGACGATCCGGGAGCACCACCACCACCTCTTCCGCGCCCACCACCTCTGCCACCTCTGCCACCTCTGTTTCTCCCTCTTCCGTATGGCATCATCATCGGAACCATCATCATTCCGCCGGGAAACCCACCGAATCGTCCTCCCCCTCTTCCCCGGCCTCTCCCGCCAGCCTTCATCCCCGGCACGTTCGTTCTCTTCGCGCTCACTTTCAACTTCCTCTGCGGGAACTCCTCCAACCCGGTCCCATCCAGCAACACCGCCGCATCCACCGCGTCCTTTTCCAAAAACTCAACGTACGCGAACCCTTTTGGATTTTCAAACTTATCGGTTAAAATAGTCACCCGGTTCACCGTCCCGCACTTTTTAAAGTGTTCCGCCAGCATCCCCGGTTCCGCGCCGTAATCCACTTGGCCGACGAACACCGACCGAGAGTCAATCTCTTGTCGCTCGGCTTTCTCCTTCTCCAACTCTTCCGGCGTCTTTTGCGGTTTTCCACCGTGTCCTTGACCGTTATTGTCGGAATGGTGATGTTTCGCCATCTCCTCGTCCAAAGCTTTCCCGTCGATCCCTTGCTCTTGTTCTCGCAACGAGGACGCTTCGCGTTCCATTTCCGCCAGTTTTTCTTTCATTTTCAAGATCTCGTCGTCCTCGGCCGTCATCGTCGCTTCCAGCTGTTATATGTTTTCAACATCGCATCAGAGATAATAAAACGTTTAAGGTCAGACAGAGCACGAGAATGAATGAATTGGATGAATTGAATCGGCAACTTGTTGCCGTAAAGAAATGAACAAAAGAGCTCGAGAAAGAAGCAAAAACAAAGAGATGAAAGCAAACAAAGACAAACGAAAAGAAGATTATACCTCATCGTGGCCTTCGGCGTCCATGGCGTCGGAAGTATTCGCGTTACCGCGCGTCGATTTGCGCGCTTTAGGCATTGTATTAAATAATAATTGTGTGTGTCTTTTTGTGGAACTGAGGGGAATTTTTGTGTGGTAAAGAGAGGGAAAAAACAACTTTTGATGTACGCTATGCGCGAAAGAACACTTTCAACTCATTAACAACTTCGCAGCATTAGTGTTATTGTTAGTATTATTCGTCGTCTCCGTTATCGTTCCCGGACGATGAGGCGTCGTCGAAGGATGCCTCGATGATTTCCCCCCCCTCGAAAAAATCGTCGTCGTCGCTTCTAGTATTCGTCCCATTTGCGTCAATCACGACGTCAACGTTTCGACCAACCCCTCCTCCTCCGACCCCGTCGACTTCAAAACTTTCTCCATTTCTTAAAGTGGCGACGACGGTGACGTTTTTCTTCCCGGTCGTGACCGATTCCATGGTGACCGCGATCGAGGCTACTCTGTTACCGCTCGAGGACGAAGCGATCATCCCAATCCTCGTCACGTCCGTCCTTTTCCCGTTGACGTTCATCGAGTTGCTCATTTGCGTCGTTACCGGTCCAACAATGACGTCGCCACCGCCTAAAGCTTCTCTCAACTTCCCGTCCTTTTCGCACTTCCCCCTCGCGATGTCGTACGCGTCCTCTACGTTCGTTCGCATCTCGGACATCCCTTCCGCGAGTTGACCCGCGAGATTGTTAATCACACCCGTTGCCACTCGCCCCATTAAACCTTTCCCGAAGAGTTGTTCTCGCTGCGTCGAGTTAATCAGTTCGTTCTTTTTATTCTTTCTGTTATTCATATTCATCTGTTGTTCTCGTTCGGTGGTGGTTAATGCATTCTCCTTCTTCTTGAATGGATTCAACTTCTCGAAGAACGATTCTTCTTCCGCCTTTGCAAACACTTTCCTTTTCCTCCTCTTCGCCCCGCGATGATGATGACGTTGCTCAAGACGATGAAAGGCTCCTCTCGAGGATACCCCCGCACGTGATGATGATTGAGTCGCAGATGATGCAGTCATAACGCTCGTAGCATTCCCGGGAAAGATTGCGCTGCTCATGAGATATGAATTTTGGAAAGATATATTGCTGCTGCTAATGCTGCTCGAATACTGCTAAGACGAAAGAAAGAACCCTCTCTTCCTCCTTTCTCCTTTTTCTTCTTTAGCGAGGACGAAAGTGGGTTGTTTGTTCGTAGACACGCACGGATAGATACGCGCAAGTTTTATGGGGGAAATCCCCTTCTTTTGCTGACTCAGACATTTCGAATTCCGCACTTCGAACACGCGCGTGGATGAAGCGAGGCTTTGATACTACTGAACACAAAAAGGCTTTGAAAAGACGGAGGACTAAGTTTAACAGCACTATTTAGCAGTAATAATACTAGCGTTACAACAATGCTTAGCTTTGTTCGTATCGTCATCGCGCTTCTTTGCTTTTCCTCGATGGTTTCGAGTTCGTCGAGTTTTGGTTTTGCCGTCGAGGACGACGAGGGAGGAGAAGGAAAAGACGACGTCGTCGGTGGTGTTACCACCAGAAATACGGGGATAAGGAGGACGACCAGGACTCGTAAACTCCTCTCCCGCTCGGGTCTCCCCATCGACGACTTGGAGGAGTTCGAAACCTGGGACGTTGGTGGAGGATTCGAGGAGAGCGACGACGACGATTCAGACGACGACGAATACGAAGATAAAGAACGCAAACGAGCAGAAAAACGCTTACTCGAGAAGCGAGAGAAAGTGCGAGTGCGCGTGGGAAAGCTTCGCGCGAGACGGGCGGATAAACTCCGCGCGAAACGGTTAGCGAGTGGTGAAGACGTGTTGGAGGAAGAAGACGAAGAACAACAATCGGAGTTGACGGATGAAGAGATATTGGCGGAATACGAGGACGAGGACGAGGAGGAAAACGAAGAGGAAGAAGACGCGTTCGATCGAAACGATTTGAGAGACCGCGATGATCCGGACGACGAGGATGACGATTACGCGTTGAAGACGACGGAGGAGTTGCGGCAAACGAAGAAGGCGATGGATTTGTTCGACGAAGACGACGACGAAGAGGAGGAGGATGCAGATGGGGAGGATGGGGGGGAGAAGAAGATTAAGAAGAAGAAGAGGCCAACGTCCGACTTGGACGAGTACGAAGATATCGACGAGGTGGATTTGGATTACGACTCGGAAGGCGTGCACGCGGACGACGAGAACGATGTTTTCCGAGAAGACGACGAGTACGAAGACGAGCAAGAGTATGATTTAGATAGCGACGACGACGACGACGTAAACGATGAAGAATATAGCGGTAAAGAGAAGGATTTTTAGAAAGAAAGAGAGATTAGAACACGTGAAATATTAAGGTACCCGAGGTACGATTACATTCGCACGCGAATGAGAGAGAAAGACGACGTTTGTATAGAAAGATTGGAAAAATTTCTTTTGTATGTACTTATATCTCTTGGTGCGTGTATTACAAAATTTGTGTGTGTGTGTGTGTGTGTGCGTGTGTTTACAAGCTGTGTAACTGTCCATCTTCGTATCGCCAACCGCGCGGGAGAGGACAGTTGTTGTCGAGGAGGTATTGTAAACATTCGGGGTGGTTTTTCTCGTGCGCTTCTCGTATGGCGTCAGAGTACCAAGGCGCTTTGGCGGTTTCGTGCAAGTACTTCAAACAGTTCAAGTGGCCATTCTTGGCTGCCCATACACACGCCAATTCGCTATATCTATATGGCCCATAATTACGCTCAACAAGATATTCAAGTATATGAAGATGACCATTTTTAGCCGCCCAAGCGGCAGTTTCCCAATCCCAACGCGCTTTGACTTCTTCGCGTAAGTATTTGAGTACCTCGAGATGACCGTTTTTGGCAGCATCTGCACACACCCACCTATTAATAGGACACTTATTTGCAACGCAATACTTTACCATTTCCAGATTACCTTGATATGCGGCCCCATCAATCGTCCATCCATCCCACTTACACTTTTTCTCCTCTCGCGCCCACTTGAGCAACTCGAGTTTATTCGTTCGAGCAACTTTCCAGCAGAAATATGATTCGTCTTTGCGCCAGCCTCTCGGCCACAACGATCGATTCTCCCACACAAACTCCAAAGTCGATATCGATGACATCTCTTCAACTTTAAACTTCTCTTTCAAATCTTCCGCTCGAGATGATCTCCTAATCAACTTTCTCGTCTCCGTATTTACCCCGTACAAGAATTTCACATCGTTCGAATTCAATCTCGGAAGAATGTGTTGGAAACAAATATCGTCGCACTTCACAATCACATCCCACAAAGAAGAATCTCTCTCCCCTCTTCGTCTTTTCTGCGCTCGCGTCCTCACTCCAGACATTTTGACACTTTTCGCTTTTCTCCGCAAAAGACCACGACAAAAACTTCTTCTTCTTCTCCTTTCTCTGATCTTTAATGTGATTTGTTTTTTCCAAGAAGAAAAAGTGGCGTTTTGGACGAAAAAAAGAAGAGGAAAAGAGATACGAAAAACGACACAGAAAAGTCCGCACTAAAACTCTCTCTCTCTGCTCTTATTAATGCTCCTCCTGAGAGCGGTGGCGTCTTCTTTTCCGTCTTTTCAAAACAACCACGCGAGGAGGATAACACTGAAGAAACGTTTGGCAACAATATCATCATCATCATCCAAAATGGAAACGACGAAAACCATCGAAATCGTGCAAATCCCGGCGCTTTCCGATAACTACGTGTTCCTGTTGCACTGCGCGAATACGAAATCGACCGCGGTGATAGATACTCCCGAAGTTGGACCAATATTGAGAGAATTGAAGAAACGAAACTGGCAATTGACGCACATCTTAAACACGCACTGGCACAGCGACCATACCGGTGGGAATTTAGAGCTGAAAAAAGAGTTTCCCGAGGTGCAAATAATCGGTCCGAGAGGCGAGAAGGCGAAAACTCCCGGCACGGAGAAGATTCCCGGCGTCGATAGGAAAGTAGAGCAAGACGACGTCGTGTTCGTCGGGGACGTGAAGTTACACGTGATGGACGTTCCCGGTCACACTTTAGGGCACTGCGCGTACCACGCACCGTCGGCGAATTCGGCGTTTGTCGGCGACTGCGTTTTCGCGATGGGATGCGGAAGAGTGTTCGAAGGGACGCATCCCCAGATGTTTGCGAGCATCACGAAGATTATGAGTTTACCGGAGACGACGAAATTGTATTGCGCTCACGAGTATACTTTAGCGAACATTAAGTTTGCAAAGAGCGTAGATGGACAGAACGAGGATTTGTTGGAGCGGGAGAGGAAGTGCAAGGCGTTGCGAGAGAAGAACGAGCCTACGGTCCCGACGACGGTCGGCGAGGAGAAGAAAACAAACCCGTTTTGTAGAAGCGGGGACGAGAAAATTAGAAAGTTTTTAGGAATGGAGGAGAAGAGAAACGTGGAGGTGTTCGCGCAGTTGAGAACGATGAAGGATAATTTCTAGAATTTCCTCTTTTTGTATCTACTAGATTATATACATATACAAATGTTAGTAAATTCTTTATTCTTCATCATCACGCGTAAAAGCTGCTAGTTTTCTCCACGGACATCTCCATCGCGTGGACATCCATGCTTTCTCTCGTGGCTAACTTACACGTCACCAGCGCGTGTCTTAATAATCTCAACAATTCCTCGTCGTCGCCGCAAGCGTCTAACAACACCGACCGCCTCGGACCCATATCTTCCCACTTACCAAACTTTCCAAAACAAAAGCCCCAACCAAATGGCGTCTCGTGCAACTCTCCAGCGTTCGTTTTCGCCGAAGTACTCGCGAACCGAGGTCGTCGACGAAGCATCAAAGGCGTGTTCATGATTGCGCGAAGGTACGTCCCGGTGCGATCTTTCGACAATAAACGGCGAATGGTCTTCTTTTGCAAGGCGTTCCCTCCAGCTCCGCCCAGAACGACGTGAGCGACGGCGTGGACGACCAGAGCGACCGCGACTGGTGGTGCTTCGAATGGTAAACGGGCGCCTCTCGAACCAATGCCGCCGTAATCCCACCCTTCAAATTTCTCCCACGATGCGAACCATTTATCTAAATCGCCCGATTCTAACGACGAGATGTACAGCTCAAACATTTCAGGATCTTGCTCGCCTCCGCGAGGTAACATGACGTGCGAATGAATAGGCTCGACTAACCGTGCAATACTCGGAAGTAGATGTAGGCTCAAATTTTCGCGCAAAGCGATCCAACAGGAAGCTCGAGCTTTGGCGGGAACGTCCGCGCGGAGCCAAAAACTGATGTGTCTTCCAAACAAAGCATCCGCGTAAGAAGTTGTGCCAAAGGCAATCGCCAAAGCGGAAGACACGGATGCGTCTCCAGACCCTTCAGGAACGTGTAAAGGGTCGCTCAACGATTTTTCGTTCGGTTTGATTCTTTTCGTGTAGCCTAAAGGAGAGGATGACGATTGCATGGCATCGTTTTGTAAAAACTCAAAGACGGTTTGCGACCAGTATAAATCGGTCAACGCGGCTAACGGCGCCGTGACGGCAGGATCGCGCCATATAACCATTTCCTTCAAGAAGACGTTGGACAACGCGGAGAGCTTTTTTGAAGAGTTCAACTCGACAATTGTCGATGCGTGTAACTTTTCGTAACCGAGAACAAGTGATAGATTGGACGCGATACTCGCGACGTCCCATCCGCGTACAGCGGAGGACGGAGACAACGGAGCGAAAAACCAATCGCTAAAAGTTGGCAAAACAGACTTCATCGGATCGCAACCGTATTTGCGTGCCTCGGAGGCGGTGGTGAACTCAATCGTGTACCCACCAAGAAGCGCGTCGCGACAATCCTCCGCGGGCGGTACGAGCGATTTCGCCGCCAAGGACAGAATGACTCCACACTCTTGCGCTGCGCTGACGACTTTGGTCATGTTTGAAGGCGTGATGTTATTTGCCGTATTTATGAAATCACGCTCGGCATCCAACAACGCAGTTCTCGTCGAATCTAACGCGGCGTCAAGCGACTGCGTCGACATGACGCCGTTTTTCAGGGCGAGTTTCGCCAAGCTGCCCGCACCCGGCGGTAACGAGCGCAACAACGTCGCCGTCGCGTATAAACACGTCTTTGTGTACTCCGCGCGTTGCTGCTTCTTGCGACATTTCTTCTCTTCTTCATCCATCGGCGGTGCGAATTCATCTTCGACAATTTCCGGCAAACCAAACTGTTCGAGAATCTCCAACGCTTGCACTAAAGCACGTTGAATGGGAAGCGTCGCGGAGGCCCAGAACACGCGCAAACCCATAAATGTGGTCACTTCGTGCGCATGCGCTTCTTGAACAGACTCCTCGCCGGAATAGTTCTCAAAGTACAGTTTTTCCAACTCGTCGTTTCTGTCCGAAGCCCTATCAAAGTCTGCGCCGCCGACGCGTTTTTGCGCCGAGGATGATTGATCCGTGGCAAATCCTTCGCGCACGGCAACTAAAGCCGGAGATGGGCTCTTCGTTTGACTTCTGTTTGGAAGATTTTTATCCTCGGCAACGAGCGTCGCGGCGACTTTTTCTGTATTACCGATGCGTGCTTTTTGCTGAAACGCAGCCGAAATCTGGTTAGATGTGGTATCAAAAGACATGCGCTTCTTCGTAAACGCCTCGTTTGTGTGGATGAGACCACCACCACCACCACCACCACCTAAAGGCGGCGATGAACTTAAAAGACCAATGTCATCGCTCGGACTACCAGCAGACCCAGCGAGCGGCGGTTTCTTCGTCTGCGGTCTACTGGGAGACATTCCTGATTTCGGTGAAATTTGTCCTCTCGCAGCTCTCGCGTCGCCGCTCCGAACATCCAGCGATAACCCGCGGTGCCGCGCACGTTGCTGACGCATCTTCATGTCAGCACGTCTCGCACGCTCAATACCAACTGTCTCTCGATACATCGCAGCACACAGCGTATCGATAGCTTCTAATGCTTTATTTTGAGCGATGGTCTTGATGTATTCGTCCACGCTCGATTCGCGCATCTCTTCGTTCTCCTCGTAGCTTTCGTTCACACCACCAGCGAGCGCTTTGAGAACGCACAGCACGCCGTGCATTGCAGCGCCTCTGGATGCTCTCGCTTTATAAAAATCCGAACTAGCAATGATACCTCGGGCGTAATCTGCCGCCAACTCTCGCAGTAAAATGTCGCACGCCTTTGAGAGCGCGTTTGCGAGTCGTCTTCGCGTGTTGGAATTTACATCGTCCTCGTTACCCTCGTTCTCGTTACCTTCCTCGCCAATTCCGGCAAGATTCGCAGAATCGAGAAAAAAAGCAGCGGACGCAAACGCAAAGCGAGAACGGGCGCCGCCTACTGAAAACGACTCGTAATTCTTTAGAATCCAATGGCTCGCGAAGCCGGAAATTTTCTCTAACAGCGGCGTCGACGCTTTCATGTTCTTATGATTTGAGCAAAACGACGAGAACGCGTTGAATGCCTCGCGAACGGTTTCGTAACCTTCATTTGAAACATGTTTAGGGTCCACATCCACGCAGTTTGCTAACAGTGAGAAATAATCGTCCGCGTTCGGACACGTCGGGACCCCTCGGTTGGCGCAAAGCGACCACAAACGCATGGCTTGGCACCAGCAATTTACCGATGCAGGTTCGAAGTCTTCCATTGGATTGATAGAGGACACGAGCTGTATCGCGCTGTGTGCGATATTTAATCTATCGTTGCTCGCATCCGATGCTTCAAATACAACGCCTGTACCGGCGACGCGTACGATGGAACATATCGTTTCCAAAACGTACGCGCGCGAGGCAATTGAGTTCGCACCTTCTGGCGGCGCCGATGACGACGACGACGACGACGCAAAGCTCGTCACTCGCCTACACAACACGTCCATCAGTCTCGGACACTTCGCAACCGCAACCGCGGCGGACGTTGAGTGCGTCGCCGCCGTGGACAAAAACTGTAACAGAGGAACTTCCGCCACTGGACTCCGTTCCATCTCGAGTAAATATCTCACTCGTTCTAAAGTCTTCGCTCGCAATAAAGCCGCGATTGGATCGACCGCTCGTTCGGATTCTATCCGTCTCAGCTCGGCTTCTGCTTCCGGATCTAGTTTTGCACCAGTCGTGGCGGCTTGCATGACACTGTTTGCGATTTCCTCGTCTTCCTCGTCGCAACACACCAAATTTGTACTCTGATCGATCTCGATGACCCCTCCGGCGGGTTCCCAAGCTTTCGGTTCATACCCTCGACCGCCTTTAGGTGCGTCGTCTCGCGATTCTCTCCACATGGGCGCGTGGCACGTGACCGCAGAATACGCCTTCGAAATCGCAGGGACGCCTGCAAACGATTCTAATTGTGACATTAACCGTTCTTCGGTCCCGAACACGCCCCCGCCGCCTCGACCGCAACACAACTCTCGCATCGCCAACGCGGCGGAGGAGAAAACGAGCGGGTTTGAATCGTCCAGCCCTCGTCGAACAAGCGATACGGCGCCAACATCCACGACTGCAGAGACCCATATACCGGCCCAGGTGCTTCCTAGTGGCAACTCTTGCGGCTCCTCCGTCGCGACTCTTTCCGGCGCGTGACCAAATCTTCGCGCCGATTTGAACACGTTGGCTAACAAACGATACCCTAATGCGCGCTGGCCTGGAACCGATGAGACGCACAACTGTCGAGCTTCTAATAACGTGTACCCTGGATCGTCGCTTTCTTCTGCCGACGTCGAAGCCGCGATGTTTGGTTTATTAAACAATCCCCCGGCGCGAACAAAATCGCGTTCGGTGGGCGCGGGAATCCGTCCTTCCTGCGCGGAGATGTTTTGGTAGTGTTCCACCGGTACGATTGGTTCACCGGAAGCTGTAAACCGAACATCAGCAGCGTGAACTCTGGACATTGGATCCACGTTCGCTTTCATCAGTTTCATCGCGTCTGGTTTCTTACTCGTGCTTTTGTTGTTAAGTTTACTACTATTCCCCGACGTTGTTGTGGTCAAACGAGGCGGCGCCGCTTCAGACGCCCCCGCCTCTTTTTTATCCTCGCTCGTCGCATCCATCTTCTTTCGATTGCGATTCCTAAAGAACCCCACAATTTTTGGATCCATCTTCTCCTCCAGTTCTTTCCTCTGCTTCATCGCTTCTTCCACGCTCATGGACGCCAACACTCTCTTCGTTTCCGCCGCCACGTCTTTATCCTCGTGTTCCGGAATCATCGCCGCCGCCGCCGCCGCCGACGCGCCATCCGCTCTCCCCTTCTTCATCACATCCGGTTCGTGCACGTCCAAAATCTTCTCCCCGCGCATCTCCGCGCGTCTCCTGGCAAACTTACTCAAAATTTTCGGATCGTTATCATCACCATTACCACCGCTGCCTTCCTTCGACCGATGTTCCGCTTTCGGAAAACCTCTCGTTTCGCTCCCATCGTCTCTCTTCATTGGCGGTGTTGGAATCACCGTCGACGTGTCCCGCTCCACAATTTTCAGCGACGCTTCTTCCACCACGAACGGTTTCTCGACGTTGTTACTGTTGTTGTTCGCATTCGTTTCCTCCTCCTCCTCCTCCTCCTTTTCGTCGTCCTCGTCGTCCGTTCTTTTCTCTTTCCTCAGCGCTTTCGCCGCAGGCGTTTCCTTCCTCTCCAGAAACGCGCGCTGTTCCTCGAGGAGCTCTTCCTCCGTCGTCGGCAAAAGGCGATCGAAACGGGACGAAGGGTGCATCTTTTATTCTCTCTCACTCTTTCTTTACGCAACGGGCGAGCGAGCGAGCGAGCGTGTGCTCCCGCGAATAAATGTGAAATCCGTGAACAAAAAAGTGCTGCACAATCGTCACTTGAAGAGATACAGAGATGGGTTTCGTATTGCGCAAGAATAAGCCAAACGATGCGACGACGACTCAGACGACGAAGAAAAAGTGTCAGAGATGTTTCTCTCTCGAGCACTGGACGTTCGAGTGCTTATTAAAACCCGGCGACCAAGGGACGTACGTGAAACGACAATCGAAGACGGAAATGTTGAAGAAACGCAGAGAGGAGGAAGACTTGGGGAAATCGAACACCAACACGAAGGGGGGGTTTCAAGAGTTTATGAAAATCGGGAAGAAGGAGAGGCGGGAGGTGTTTCGAGACCCGAGAGAACGAAGAGAGCGGGAGTTGAAGAGGAAAGTGGACGCGCTGAGAGGGACGAAGAAGAGAAAGAAGAAGAAGAAGAGCGGACGAGGGAGTTCGAGCAGCAGCAGCAGCAGCCGCTCGAGCGAAAGTAGCGGTAGTAGTAGTAGCAGCAGCAGCAGCAGTAGTTCTTCTTCTTCTTCCTCTCTTTCTGCGTCGTCGTCGTCGTCGTTATCGATCAGTAGTGGTTCGTCGTCTTTGTCGTCGAGCGGAAGTTCTTCGAGTTCGTCTTAGCGTCATTTTTAATAAAGCTTCTATTGTTCTAATAAGAGGATGTCTCGCACGAGCTCGAACACAAACTCCGACGAAGTGTCGGTGTCGTGCTCGTCGCTTTCTCGAGCGTGCGTGTCGTTCTCGTCCTCGGCGTGCGCTTTCGCGAATTCACCGTCTAAAACCACCCGTAACTTTTTGAACAATGTCGCCGTGACGGCGTCGACGTTTAACACTTTCAGCCAGTCGTCCAAAACGACTCGTTTCATCTCGTGTTCCACGTTCACTTTTCTGCCGGCGAAAAGCAAAACTTCAATGGGCGAGACTTTCGTGCACTCGCGCAAAAACGTTCGCGACGTTTTTACTTTCTCCGCGTACACGCAGAATTGTCGAGGTGGGAGTTTTGTTCCCGGCGAGCGCGAGATTTTAGAAACGAGCGAGGACGGGTGCGGATACACGTCCGCGTTTCGCGAGTCTTTCCATTCGAAGATGGTTTTCTTATCGGCGGCGTTTTTTGGGCCTATTTCCACGGCGTCGGCGTAGGCGAGGTTTGTGTATAATCCAGCGACCAACGCGGCTTTGATGAGCTTTGGTCTTTTAGCGTCCGCGTTCCACGGAGAGAGCGGGTTGTCCATGGAAGAGTAATCGTACTTTGCGTTGTTCCCATCGAGGACGTTCCCGGCTTTCAACGCATCGAAAAACTGTTTGCGTAAATCGGACAGTTGTCGCAACACGTCGTGATCAAGGCCGCTTTCACGAGCAAACTTTTTCTGAGTGGCTGCGTTATTTTTGCCGATTTCGTTCCATTTTTCGTACGCGGCGGCGTGGACGAGATGGTCGGAAACTTCGTTTTTAGCCACACTGCTGTCGTTTTCTTTCACGTTTTTTGTCAAGTTTTTCTTCATCACGGAAGCGGCGCTCGTTTCGTCGTTTTCGGAGTCACTCGCGCGCCAGGGAACTTTATGGCTGACAATTGCGGCAATTGTGAGTGCTGGTGAGAGACATCGCAACAGAACTGCAAAGAGGAGCATTTTTGCCAACGCGGCGTCGAGCGGGAGCATCGAGAGGCGCTTTCCGAGAGGCGTGAGCGCGAGAATTGTGTTTGCGTTGTTCATCTCCCCGTTTACGTCATCGTCGTCCTCGTCGTCCCATCCTACCGCTTCTTCATCGTCGTCACCATCGTCCTTATTACTCGTAGAATTTCGCTTTCTTCTCGCTCTTCGCTCCAAGGCACCAATGTTCACCAATGTGTCTACCGCACGATCGATGGACTCCTCCGAAGGCGGTTCCGGTGCTCGCGAGAGTACTGCGCGAGGATCGGCGTCGTCGTATTCGGTTTTCTCGATTCTAGTTCTTCTTCTTCTGTCGTCGTCGTCGTGACCTCCTCCTAAGGATGCAATTTGCAAAACTACTTCCGTCAACGGTGCTCGTTTCATCTCCGGTTCTTGGTGAGACTTCATCAAAACCTCGTGTCGCTTGGACGTGTACAAAGAGAAGCATTTACCTTCTCTCACGCGACCTGCCCGACCACGTCGTTGTTTCGCGGACGCTCGAGAGATGAAGCATTCTTCTAAACTCGCCAGACCACGCTTTGGGTCCCATCTTCTTTCTTTCACGCGTCCGGTATCAATTACGCACGTGATGTCTGGAATAGTCACGGAGGTTTCCGCGACGTTCGTGGCGACGACAATCTTACGAACGTGAGAATCGAGATTGACATTGAAACACATCTTTTGGTCACGGTTGCTCACGTTCGAGTGTAACGGCAACACGATTGCGTCTCGAAAACGTTTTGAGCCTCTCAAACGATCGACCATCCTTTCGACTTCGCCTTTGCCGGGCAGAAAGACCAAAAACGCGCCTCCGCCGTTACTCGGTCCCGCGCGTTCTTCGGTCTCGTCGAGATGCGCGAGTAATTGTTCAATGAGATCGTAATCGATAGCGTGTTCGTCCAATCGAGATAAACTCAAACGTGTCCTCGAACTAAAATGTTCAAGAAAAGCTTCGTCGGCGTCATAATCTGGATTTTCTGGATACTCTTCCCCGCCAAACAAGGAGTTGGCATCCTCGCCCCAACCATCGATGAGTTGCGCGTTTCGTCGACGATCGCTTCCTCCTCCGCCGGCTCGCATGGCTGATTTCGCCTCGTCCGCAAAGCCGCGCGGGCGGCGACACGCTCTATTTTCCGGGTCTAAAACGTATTCTAACGATTCGTATATGTTTTCCAAAAACGAAGTGGATACTGGAAACGTTCGTCCCGGCGCGGTTACCACGGGCGCGTTGTCCAAGTACCTGCTGAAAAGGTCGGAGTCGATGGTCGCAGACATCAATACCAACTTCAGTGGAGGCAAACTCATTCGCCGTCGTTGTTCAGGCACGTCGCGAAGTAATGCGAGCGCAAAGTCTGAGTCTAAACTCCGCTCGTGTACCTCGTCTAGTAAGACGTGCGTCACGCCTTTCAAGTATCGATCGCCTTGCAATCGTCTCAGGAGAATACCAACCGTACAAAACGTCAACTTTGTCGAGCTACGATTCGTCTTGTTGTCGCCTCTGACCTGATATCCGACATCGCTCGTTCTTCCACCGACACCATCTCTTTCGCATCTTTCGAAACAAACGCGTTCAGCGACTGAAGTTGCGGCGACGCGACGAGGTTGCGTGCAAACAATATTCGCGCTCGCGCCTCGCAGATTTTCAATCTCGTCGTCCAAGACGAATTGCGGGATTTGCGTCGTTTTACCGCAGCCAGTTTCGCCGCACACGACGACAGTATCTTTCACAGATAATGCGCGCAAAAAATCGTCTCTGAGTTTGGCAATCGGTAAGTCGTTACGCTTGGACTCGATATCTTTCCATGCCGGTGTTTGTTTTTTTTCGCGAAATGTTTGCAAAATGCGTTCGGAGAGCGCTCGTTTCTGTTCCTCTTTTTCTTTTACGACGTCAGAATCTCTTTCGCGATTTTTATTCGCAGCAGTAGTCGATGTAGCCGCGCGGTTATTCGATGGTGCTTTATCGGCATCTTTATCGGCATTACTAAGCTCTCTTTCTAATTTCTGATTCCACTCTGTTCGAGCAGCGCAGAGCGTTTTCCGAACCCGCACCGCGAACGTTTCCCAATCTTCTTCATCTCCTCCCTCATTTCGTGTTTTGTCATCACTACTCTCGCACGCTTCGCCGCCATCGATTCCAGAGAACAACTCGCGAAGTAACAAGGATTGCCGATAGTAATCTCGCCATTGATGATTTAACTCGCTCGGTACGACGGATTTCATCTCTCTTTCGACAAACAAGATACGGAAAAGCGCGACACACGCGGCGGCGTCCTGCGCTTCCGTCACGCTCTTCCAACCACCGTCCGGCTCGTTACCATCTTTCTCTTCAAAAGAGATTGTCTGTACTAGTATCGTCGGTTTTCGAAGATATTTTGGCCCCGAAGATCGCTCGATTGTCGCGCTGTATCGAATTGTTTTTTTATCGTCGGTTTTTAATCGATCGTACCGAGGCGTCAACCATTTCTCTTTTTCACACATCTTGGCAAGAAGCACTTTCGGCGCGACCAGCGCCGCCGATGCATTTTCAGCCACTCCTCCGCCCCCAACTTTTTTCTTGGAATATTTCGTCGCTTCGATGGCGGCACCAACGGTACCTTCGACGTTTAAGACTGGTCCGACAACTACCGAAGCTTCGATATTTTTGCGCTTCGCTTTCGCTTCGTCTTCCGGCGTTAGTTTCAACGCTTCCGGCTCGTCGTCACCGAACACGTCAAGAATTTGAAAATCGTCGTCGTCGTCGTCGTCATCGCTGTTGTCATCGCGTTTTATCTCTTTCGCTTCCACTGTCTTTTCTACTACTTCATTCTTTGTTTCTAGCCTATCCCGTTTTTCTTCTACTTCTACTTCAACCTCCTGCTTTTCTGCGCACGCCTTATCTTCCTCCTCCAATTCTTTCTCGCCAATCTTAAACGTCTCCGCGATATTCAAAATCTTCCTCACCTCCTCCGCTAACTCCTTCGCTCTCTTTTTATCCATCTTCTTTCCAGCTTTCCTCTTCTCCTCTTGCGCCGTCTGTTTGGCTTCTTTCATTTTTTTTCGCAGTTCGCTCACAAACCCGACTCTGTTTTCCGCGCACATTTTCGCGTTCCTCTTGTGACTCTTCCTCCGCGCGATTTCTTCCTCGCTCAACCCGAAATTCTCGAGAGAATCCTCCGAATCCGAGGATGACCCTTCCTCTTCCGACGACCCAGACGCCGCCGCCGCCGCCTCCGTCGCTCGAACCATCCTCATCTGCGCCGCGCGAAACGCCTTCGCCTCCGCTTTCTCCCGCTCTTCCAGTTTTTCCCGTCGTCGCTCGTTCGCCACGCGAACCATTTCCTCGCGCTCTTTCATCTTTATCCTTCGTTCTTCGAGTTCTTTATCATCTTCTTCTTTTCTTTCGCATATCGATGTCGTCGTCCGTACTTTTGGTTTCTCAACTGTCACCACGAGCAACTTTTCCAAGTCTTCGCCTTCCGTATTTGCAGAAGCGACGGCGCCGCCTCGAAACGCTCTCGGCAGTCGATTCCTCTCCAACTGCATCAGTAATCGGTCGAAGCATTTCTCCACCCAGTCGTTATTCTTCCACTCTTTATCATCTTCATCTTCATCATCTTCGAGAAGTAAGTCCAAAACGCATCGTTTCACGTCCGCTCGCGTAAATCCTCGAGACTCGATGTCCGCGCAGAGTTTTTTAATCGCTCGCGCCGAGGGAAGAAAACGGTTTCGCTGGTTCTCCTTCCTTCTCTTCGTCTTCTTCCCCTCCTCTTTCTTCGAAACGAGGTCGCGGATGCGCTTTTCCAATCTCGCGGTGAGCATTTTAATTCTAACGAGAATTTGTGTTCGTGTTGTGTGTTCGTGTGTGGATGCAAACAGGGATGGAAAAATGTCAAACTTCACCATCGCGAGACTTTGATGCGAGATGATGCGCGCTAAAGAGGCCATTATATTCTCTCTCTTCTCTCTCTCTCTCTCTCTCTCTTATATATCACACGTGTCTACGTATATCTCTCTCGCTACTTTTACATGGCGTTGTTGAACAACATCCTCGCGCTTTCCATGGCGCTTTCCGAGCCTTGGACGACTAACAGGCTGTTCCCGGCGCCTCCTTTGGTTTCGTCGATGTTCACGCGAACGACTTTACTTCGCTCGGAGACAGATTTGATAGTCGCTCCGCCTTTACCGATGAGTCGACCGCAAATGAGTTTTGGGATGACGACTTCGATGGTGTGTTCGGTTTTTGGTGGTGTTTTTGTCACGGACCGATCGAATTTACCGTTGGCGTAGGACCACGTGTATCGACCGTCTTTTCCGGCGTCGCCGTCGAGTTTGACCGCGTTGAGGTCTTTCGCTTTATTTTTGGCATCCTCTTCTTTACGTTTGAGCGCTTCCGCGGCTTCGCGTTCGGCTTTTTCTTTTTCGAATAATCGTTTGGCTTCCGCTTTTTCCGCTTCCTTGCGTTGTTCGTCCGTGAGGGCGTACATGAACGTCGGTTTCGATTTTTGCTTTTGTTTTTGTTTGCGCGCCAAGAGCGCTTCTTCGTCGTCCGAGTCGATGGGTTCGTCGGAATCGTCGCCGTCGTCGTTATTTCCGGCGCCGCTAATGACTAACTCTTCCATGCGTTTCAGATTTTCCGCGTCTTCTTTCAAGCGTTTTTCCAGGGCTACTTTTCTCGCTTTTTCCGCTTGTTTTTCCACGAGCTTCCGTTTGAACTTTTCTTTTTCCTTCTTTGACATTTTGGACATGCGCTCTTCGAGTTCGGATTCAGTCTCAGAAACGTCGCCGTCTTGTTCTTCTTGTTCTTCTTTTCCGGCGTCTCCCGTCGCCTCTTCTTTCTTCTCTTCTTTTTCTTCTTTTTCTTCGTCTTCGTCTTCGCTTTCTTCTTTCTTCTTCTTTGAACTTTTCACCGCGTTCCCGGCTTTCTTCGCCAATCCCGTCTTGCAATTTTTTCTCACGTACGTTAAGAGCTCCTTGACGAACTTATCGCTCTTCCCCATCATCTTTTTAATCTTGGAGTCTTTGATTGGATTATCGTCTAAATCAATCTCTCGGACTTTTTTCTCTTTCAACTCGCCCCACTCTCCCGGTAACTCTTCGATGTTGTTCTTGTTCAACAAAATTTCCGTCAACAGCGTGCACTTCCCGATATCCGACGGCGCATCCACGATTTCGTTGTTATTTGCGCTCAAAGTAATCAACCTCGACTTGGAGCCTAAATCGAAATCGTCCAACGTTCGCAATCGATTGTTATCCACCACTAAAGTTACTAAATTATTCATCTTTTTCAACGCGCTCAAATCTTTAATCTGATTCCTCCCTAAACGCAAGATTTCCAAATTTTGCAACTTGCTCAACTCCTCCGGCAACGCTTCCAACTTATTCCCCTCGCACTCCAACACTCTCAAGTTCTTCAACTTTCCAATCTCTTTCGGTAAACTCGTCAACCCGTTCTCGCTCACAATCAACGTCAACAAACCTTTCAGTTTTTTAATCTCTTTCGGTAAACTCGTCAACGATTTCCCGCACTCGATTTTCAGCGTGTTCACGCTCGAACAATAAAACATCGCCAAATCCAATTCCTCCCCATCTTCCAATTTCCTCGAAATCGTCAATTCCTTCGCTCTTTCCTTCATCGCCTTCTTCACTTCAGGCCATTTCGGTTCCGGCGCCTCTTTCCCGTCTTCCTCCTCTTCGTCCTTATCCTTCTTGCTCTCCCCCTTCTTGCTCTCCTTCGCCGCGACCGCCGCGCCGCCGCCGCCGCGCTCCTTCGCTTCCATCTCCTTCTTCTTCCTCTTGCTTCTTTGCGTCGCCGTCTCGCCTTCCACCGCGTTTGCATCTTCCTCTTCCTCTCCCTCTTCTTCCTCCTCTTCGCTTTCTTCCCCGCCTCGTTCGATCAGGCGCGCCAACTTTTCGTTTTTCCCTTCCGCTCTCGCGTAATCCGCCGCCGTCTTCCCTCGTCCACACTTTACCTTGAAGTCACACCCGGCGTCTAACAGTTCCGAACACGATTCTTCGTGCCCAAACTTTGCCGCCATCATTAACGCGGTCGTGCCGTCTCCGTTCCCGTCGGTTAAATCTAGTTGTTCTCGCATTCTCGCCCTTCGAGTCCAGTCGCAAAGCATCTGCAACGCTTTGTGCTTGTTCAAGGAGGCGCAAATCATTAAAGCGGTCATGCCGTTTTCGTCTCGAGAGGACGGTTGTTGCCCGCCGGCGTTGATCCCCCAACGGACCGTGTCCAACTTTTGGTTGCGACACGCGGTCAGGAATTGGTCTTTTTTAGAGCTCATTTATGAAAGTTGTTTATTATTATTACGTTCGTGTGTGTGTGTTGTGTGTGATGATTGTTTTGGGGAAAAGTGAGGAGGATGGACTCCTTTGCAAGAGAGAGACGAACGATTTTTGCGCTCGATTTTAACGCAATGATCTGCCAACGATGATTGGCTTCTTCAATGTAAAATACAATTTCTACTTTCTATGACTATTGGTACCTCCTCTACGCTTTCTTCTTCTACTCGCTTTCGCGCGAATTTTCTTCTACTACTCGCCGCTCTATTCGATTTTTTTCATGGCGCCTTCTTCTTCTTCTCCCGGCAGAACGATGGCTTTATTCGAGCTGGAGGATAAGAACGAGCTGGCTAGGATTAAAGCGCCGCCTATGTAGCCGTTTATACCCATGCGTTCGCCTAACAAAACGTACGCGAACGCGGCGCCCCAGAGCGGTTCCGTCGTGTAAATCACGCTCGCTTTTTCAGACGGGATGTATTTCAGCGCGACGGTTTCCGCGTATAACGCGAACGCGGTGGTTACAACGCCGGTGTATACGACTAAGAACCACGGAACGGAGTGCCAATCGAATGTTGAGAGTTCAGCGAGGCTGTTGGTGAAGAGAGTGGATAACTGTCCATCGTCGCGCGGGACGTCGTTCAGTAAAGTTCCGCCGAAAAAGAGCGTCACGACGAAGAGTTGAATCGAACACATGCCCATCATTTCTTTCGTGCCTAAGTGTTCTTCGTTCGCTAAGACGTCCGTGCGAAAAACTTGCACGGCAAACACTACGGCGGAAATAAGAATGGCGAAGTCACCGTATAAGCTTTGGACGGTTTCCACCGTGGCGACTTCGGCGATGTCGGTTACGCTTTCCAAAGGAAGCGACAACGCCGAGTCCAAGACCTCAAACGGGTTCGATTGGACAACCTCTCCAGTCAACACGGACGTCGAGACGACGTCAGAAACTGCATCAGAGACAATTGATAACGCTTCTTTGGTATCGTGTGCTTCTAAACCGGGTATAGGCACCACGCCTTCGATTAACGCTAAACCAAAAATAGCCACCGCGATGGCCGCCCACGTGCTCTTCGGCACTTTCCTCCCCGCCCACATGGCAATCAACGGCACGGAAATAACCGTAAACGACGAAATGAACGACGCCGACGACGCGTCCGTGATATCCAAACCAACCGCTTGAAAATAATACCCCACCGCGCACCAAAACCCAAGCTCTATTCCCATCTTCAAAATCCTCGAATCTCTCAAAGCGTACTTCGAAAACGGCAAAAACGTCAAACTCGCCGCCAAAAAGCGAAACAACCCAAACGCGTCCGGACTTATATTCGTTTGCGCCATTTTCACCAAAACTATGTTCGAACCCATCATAAAAATGATCAAGTTAAACAAAAGAAACCCTCTGGTTTCCGCGCTCACGTTTCGAAACAATTCATTTTTCGACAACGACGCCACGAAATCTTCCTCGCCTTCGAAATCAAAGTCATCCGGATCCTTCTCTAACGCGTCGACTTCTCGTCGCAACTCTTCCTGCGGGAAAAGAATGTCCTCAATCGTGGTCGGTTCGTCTATGGTTGAATCAACACCCAACGTCACCGATAATAAGTTGTTGTTTTCAATCCTCTCGTCGTTTCCTTTTGAAGTATTATTAGTACTGCTATTCCCGCTCGTCTCCTCCTCCTCCTCCTCCTCGTAGGACGACCCTAACTGTCTTTCGATCCGCTCTTGCCTTTGCTCCTCCGTCGTCCCGAGTTTGTACTCAAAAAACAACTTCTTTTTTGCGTTGTTGTTGTTGTTGTTGTTGAAAACGTCGTCCATCATCTCGTTCGCGTATTCGGCGACTAAAGAGAGTCTTCTTCGAAGGGCTTCGTCCATCGTCGGATTCAATTTTGAATTCTTCTTCTTCGATGATGATGAATGTGACGACGAGGACAGGAGGAAAGAGAAGAGCTTTTTCGGAGTTTGAAGACGACGTAAACGACGAAAACGCGTCGCAGTAGTATTCTCGGTACCGTCGTCCTCCTTTTCGTCGCTCTTTCTGTTGCCGTTGTCGTTGTTGTTTCTGAGCATCGCTCTCGTGATGCAATCACAGCGGCGGCGATTTTTCCCCTCGCGTTCGCATTTCGACGAAATCAAAGACTTTGAGGACGGAAGAAAAGCGCTCCTCCTCGCGACAATACCTCTCGTCGAAGAACGAGACGACGGCGAAGAACATCCTCGCGTTCGGGAAGGAACGAGGGTTTCGAAGACGCCGATCATTATATATATTTATGTATGTATGTGTGCGTGAAAAGTCCTACCCCCCAAAGGAGAGGAAAAAAGTGACCGAAAAGCAGAAGATATTTTTATTCAAATCTGTAACTGCGTGTGGAGAAGAAAATCAACACCTTTCTGCGCGAGAAAGAACGAAAAAAGAATGCCGCACAAACGTCAGACGCATCTCTCGAGTATTATCAATCGTTTCGTGCAGTTTTTACGGTAAACGCTTCCGTAGTCGAAGAGACGTGTACGTTGACATTCTGCTTTTTTTCAACAACAAAAGCAGGGGAAAAGAAAAGATATTTTTATTCGGAGTTTGGAGGAGTTTTACTCTAGAATAAACAACACACAGAAAGAGGAAATGAGAAAAAAGAATCCACATCCGCAGCGCGCGGTGAACGCGAAAACGGTGGTGGTCGCGAGCGACAGAGAGAAGAGAGAAGAACGATTGAAGCGAGAAGAACAACGAGTGTTGTTGTGTTTGAGAATACCTGATGATGAGGAAGAGGAGGAGGAGGACGAACAGATACAAAAAGAAGAAACTGATTTTAGGAAAGGAGCGAAGAGAAAGAGAACGCAACACGAGTGCGGCGTTTGCGAGAAGGTGTTTGGATATCCATCCAAATTGGCCGAACACATGCGTACTCACACGAACGAGAGACCGTACGAATGTGATGTGTGCAAGAAGTGTTTTCGTGAATCTGGTCATTTGAAAGCCCACATGCGTATTCACACGAACGAGAAACCGTATAAATGTGTTGTGTGCGAGAAGCGCTTTCGTGAATCTGGTAAGTTGAAAATCCACACGCGTATTCACACGAACGAGAAACCGTTCGAGTGTGATGTGTGCGAGATGAAGTTTCGTCATTCTATTGCTTTGAAAGTTCACATGCGTATTCACACGAACGAGAAACCGTACGAATGTGCTGTGTGCAAGAAGTGTTTTCGTGAATCTGGTAAGTTGAAAGTCCACATGCGTATTCACACGAACGAGAAACCGTACGAATGTGATGTGTGCGAGAAGCGTATTCGTATATCTAGTAATTTGAGAAGGCACGTGCGTACTCAACATTAAAGCTTTTATAGTCATAGTGTACAAATATACATCAGTGCAGAAGTACCATGGTACCTTTTAATTTTCATTATCGATATCATCGTCACTTTTCGTCGCATTTATCCAAAAACTTGAAATGGTCCTCCAAACTGGTCAAAGTGTTCGCGCAAATAACGCCACTCCCGGCCGCCGCGGGAACGCCGACGCCAGGCGCGACGCTATCGCCGACTCGGTAGAGGTTTTTGACGCCTTTAACTGCCGGTCCTGGGAACATTTTCGGCGCCGGGATAACGGCGCCGTAGGTACCTCGGTACCTTCGCAACCATTTTTCGTGAGACGCCGGCGAGGCGAGGAGTTCTAGAACGACGCGAGAGCGGACGTCTGGGATGACCGTTTCTAACGCTTTAAAGAGAACGTCGCACTTTTCTTTTTTCTTTTCTTCGTAGGCTTTTCGGTCGGAGGCTTTTAACTCGGTCCAGCCGTCGTACGGTTCCATGGTGTAACAGTGGACGCAGTGATGCCCGTCCGGGGCCATTTCTGGTGACCACACGGTTGCGATGGAGATCATGCACACGTTTCCGGGCGCATCAAGCGGTTTCGATTTATCGTTCACGACGACGTGGTGACCTCCCAAGTGCGAAAAGTCTAATCCATCTGCTTTAATGCCCAAGTGAATGTGCATGAACGAATCCGAGCAGTCAATCGTCGTGTTCTTCTGGTACTCTTGAGCGGAAATTTTCACGTCTTTTGGGAGTAGTTTTTCGTACGTGTCCCAAACGCTCGCGTTGGACAACACCCCTTTTTTCGCTTTGATGACAACCTCGGGATCCATTCGCATTCTCACCCCGATGGCCTCATCTTTCTTATCGTTCAACGCCACCTCTTTCACGTGCGCGTTCACGCGAATTTCTCCACCTCTCTTTTCAATAGCTCTCACCAACGCATCCGAAATCGCTTTCCCTCCTCCCACTGGGAACTCGGATTTCTTAAAATAATCCGACGCGCCAAACACGCTGGCAAACTCCGCGCTCACCGTTCCGCTCGCATCCATACCGCTCAGCAAAAAACACTCTAAATCGCATAAATATTTCACCCACGGATCTCTCACGTCCAAGAAATCTAACAACGCGTTCGTCGGTTGTCCCAACACCCCGCCGTACTTCCCAAGTTTACTCATCTTCTCCAAATATCTTTTTCCTATGACTAACAAAATCCGCCAATCCGTTCGCAGCGCAATCGTCGGTAACCCACTCAAGGCTTCAAACATATCTCTAATTTTCGGCACCGCCAACCTCACTTCCTTCGCGCCACCTTCGCTAAACCTTTCGATTTCCTCGCACAACAAATCTAAATCCGCGTGCCTTCTCAACCCGGGAACGCCTTTCTCGATGTGAAAGGTTCCCAACGGATCGTATTTCACCGTCTCCAACGGTTCTCCGAGCACCTCCAGAACGCTCGCCAACGGATTCAGCGCGTTTGGGGTGGTCAATCCAGCGAAGAAGGATGGACCGGTATCGAACACAAACTCGAGACTTTCGTTCGTGTCGTCGTCGTCGTCGTCTTTACTCTCGTTCTCGTCGCCCTTTTTACTCTTTTGGCTGGTGTCAATCTCCTCTCTCTTCTTCTTCACGCGTCTGGTAAACCCGTGCGCGGCGCCGCCGGTCTCGTAGTGCGACTCGAGCACTAACACTGAATTCCCGTGATACGAAAGCATCGCGGCGGCGGTGAGACCGCCAATGCCGGAGCCGACGACTATGTAATCGTACGCAGACGCCGAGGACGAAGATGACGACGACGAAGCGCAGATACGCGTTTTGTGGTGTCGCTCACATCGCGCGGCGGAAAGACGACGCGACGGTGATGCGCGAGGTAACTGAACGCGCTCCTTCCGTCCGACAGAAGATGTTGAGCAACACAAAGTGGAAGATGCGCGCATTTTTGAGACGTTTTGTTCTGCAGGCGCAGAGTAGCCGCGCGTGTTTTATATAGAAGTGATGCATTTTCATTTATCCAAATAGGAGAAGTGTCTTGGGGGCAAAATGAAAGCGAGAGCGTCGATTGATTCTTATTGGCGAGTAATAGTAGCAGTACACGCACCAACCTTCTCTACAAACATAAACTAAATAAACCCTTTCCGAGCGAGCGTGTCATCTCTCTCTCTCTCTCTCTCTCTCTCTCTCTCTCTCACATCTTAATTTTTACAGCCGATTTGCATTCTGCTCTCGTCCACCACGGTCGGATTTAAGCACAACAACTTCACGTCTTGGTCTCCGATCAAAGCCTCCTCGAAGTTCGCCCCGGTCAAATTCGCGCCTTCATAACTCACGCCGGTTAAAACCGCGTTTTGAAAATTCGCTCCCGTCATATCGCTCCCGTCAAACGTCGCTCGGTCTATGACCGCGTTCGTAAAGTTGACGTTCTTAAAGCTCGCTTTCGTCGCGTACACTTTACTCATAACCGTCTCGCTAAAATCCGAGTTATCGAAAACGCTGTCCACCATCAACGCTCCAGATAAGGTGATACCTTTCACGGAAACGTTATCGTATTGGCACTTGCGCAAATCCAAAGTCTTATCCGAAACCGCGTTGGCTTGACCAATCGTGTTCCCGACGAACGCGCGTTCGCATCTGTTCGGGTCGTTGTCGATGGGTGGTAATCGGACTTCGGTGCCTCGATCGGCCATCGCAGCGAAAGGAGAGGCGAGCGCGAGCGTCGCGGAAAGGGATGCCGCAAAAAACGATCTCTTTATTGTACTCGCAGTGAGTGGGAGGGTCGCTTTGTTGGATTCTTCTTCCTCCTCTGTTTCTTTCTTATTACTTCGCACATTTGTTGCCCCCCACAAAGCCGTCGACGTGGATTTTATGCGTCGGTGTTGTTGTTTCGAGCTTTTGTTGTTACGATTAATATTATTAATCGCCGTCGTCATCGAAAAGGACGACGTCAAAGAAGAAGAGGAGGCGAACATGGTGCTTTTATGCGTGAGCGATAAAGCGTGTTTGAGAGTCTCGAGCGGCGCGCTTTTTAATGGAAGATTTTGGTGTTTGAGATAAGAAGAAAGAGGAGTGTGATTTTACGTAGTAGTAGGAGTAAAGCGTACGGGATCGATCGATCATTTCAACGCTCAATGTCATCACCTATTAAGAGCCGTCTACCGGTCCAAAAGCGCTTTTTTCTTTGCTGCTGCTCTTGCCTTTGTTCTTGCCCTCGCTCGGCGAAATCTTCTTCATACTCTCCGTCTCCTCCTCCGGAGTCTTCCGAGGAAGTCGCCTCTCCTTCAAACTCCCCTTCTCCGCTACGCTCTTCTCCTCCTCCGGACGTTCCTTCGTCTTCCCACTCGATCGTTGTCTTCACCGGCTCCACTTCCACCTCTTCCTCTTCTTCGATCCTTGGCATCGCCTTCTTCTTCGCTAAAATGGCTTTTCTGACCAACCCGCTCGCTTTCCCGTTACTCAACATCGCCAACGCGCTCAAGCGAATCAACCCGATCGAGACGTCGTTTTCATTCTTGGCGTCCGTGCAGTGCACTCGCCCTTCCAAATACACCACGTCCGTCAAAGGAAACATCCCAGCAAACTCTCTTTGCACTTTTTCCACCCACGCGTCTTGCTTTTCTCTCTTCAAAAACGTCTTCACGGGAATCTCGCTCGCTTTCTCCGGCAACCTCTCCAACGTCGTCTTCAAATATCTCAACGCCCGTTCCGTATTCCTTCTCCTCTCCGCTTTCTCCACCGCCCATCCACTCTCCATCTCGCACGTGGCCACGCCACCAAGCGCGCTCGGCTTCACCGTCGCCAACGGAACCACGTAACTCATCGACACTCCGGGCGCGAACACCACCGGTCGTTTCATCTCCAACTTTTCAAACAGTTGCTCTTGGAACGAACTCCTCGCCAAGTCCGAGCTCGCCGCAAACTTCTTCTCCCCTTCCGATCGTCCGTATCCCGGCATATCGCACGCCACCGAGCGCACGTTTTTCTTCGCCAACTGATTCCCGATCGAATCTTTCTTCTCGTACCAATCTTGCGAGTCCGTCGTTTCGTCGTGCCAGAGAAACACGTCCGAAAGTTCCATGCTCTTGTTATCTTCCGTCTCCTCGGCTTCGTTTTTCTTATTCTTTTTCTTTCCTGCTCGCGGTTGCATGTCCAAACACCAGACTCTGATCTTTTGCGCTTTCGTCGTCGCCAAGACGCCTCTGTTGAAGAGGACGTCCGAGCTGTCCACCGGGACAGAGGCGGAGACGACGACTTTGAACAGAACGCCGTTTTCCAGCTTTTGTTGAGAGATCACCGTTTTCTGTTGTTGTTGTTCCAACCCGTTCGCAGGAATAATAATGCTCCAACCACCACCGGACAGCAGCAAAAGCAGAAGAAGGGAGGACAAGAAACCCATCTTTTCGATCTTCATCATCTTTCTCTCTCGATGATGATACTGTAACAATAATAATAACACTCTCGCGTTCAAAAGTGGAGATTTTCGATTGGAAAAGAAAATCCAATCCTCCAAAAATCCTCCTCAAAACGTCTCGCACGCTTCTTCCTTTCGTCGCGTTAAACTTCTTCGATCCTTCTCGTCGAAGAACACACTCGAAAACGCGTTGGTAGTGGTTCGTTCGTTCGCGCGTTTTGTGTGTTACTCTTGTTTAAGAGAGAGAGATCGTCTTCAACAAGAGCACGTTAACAAATACATTTACTCTATAAACGCGACGGCTCTCTGAATACGTGATGGAGAATAACAGCGAGGACGAGGAGGAGAGGAGAGAGGAGAGACAGATGGACGGAGGACGACGACAAAAGGTACGCGCTAGTATTATTAATCATCATCATCGTTGTGTTTTTCGTTTTTGTTGGTGCGACGACGACGACGAGACGAAGCGAGAAGTCGTCGGTTTTGTCAAAGCTTGTTTGTTCGCTTTGTGTTTCCTCTTCTTTTCGCTGACTTCGCGCACGCGCTCGTTTCTTAATGTCTCTTGTTTTTCACACAGGGCCGAGGCTTTGAGAACGCGGACATTATCGACGACGAGGTCAAACACTCTCGAAACGACCGGTACGAAACTTTGAGAGAGAGCGAAGGAGAAAGAGGCCAACCTCAAAAATCCATCGAAGGCTGGGTCGTCCTCGTCACCGGCGTCCACGAAGAAGCGCAAGAGGAAGACGTGCACGAAAACTTTGGCGATTTCGGGGAGATTTCAAACTTGCACTTAAATTTAGACCGGAGAACTGGGTTCGTTAAGGGCTACTGTTTGATTGAGTATAAAGAGAAGGAAGAGGCGAAGAGTGCGATCGAGAACATGGACGGGAAGTTGATGTTGGACCAGGAGGTGAGAGTAGATTGGGCGTTCGTGAACGCGCCGGGGAAAAAATCGAGAAGGAGTATAAGGCGATAGAATATGAGATTCAGAGAGTGAGAGTAGAGTAATAGTAGAAGATTGCATACCATCAACAGTAGCAGAGAAGTACGACATTTGTTGTATGCTTAATTCAAGTTTACGCATTCTCGCGCTTCGTTCTTTTGAATCTCTTCTCTCTGGTGATTTCAAACTCGTATTGGATTTGAAAATCGCCGCACAAAAAGAACGCTCGATAAAACAACGTAACTTTCCATCTTATCATCATGTTCGAAGCGCGCATTCTCCAAGGGTCCATTTTGAAAAAAGTCCTCGAATCTATTAAGGATTTAGTCACCGATGCGAACTTTGAGTGCACCGCCAACGGGTTCGCGTTGCAAGCGATGGACTCCTCGCACGTCTCCTTGGTGGCGTTGATGTTACGAAGCACCGGTTTTGACCACTACCGATGCGACCGAGACGTGACCATGGGGATGAACTTGTTGAACATGGTGAGTTTCGTATACATCTTTGTCTGTGCATCGCTCTCGATCGTTTCAATGATCGAGAGATGCAACGGATACGCGACGACCGCGTTGTATCGAAGAGAGTTTGTTGTTGTGGTTTCCCCAACGAGCAAAAGTCTCACATTTTTGAATTTTTCCAATTTAATCCGATCTTTTTCCTTTCTCTTCTCCGTGTAAGAGAGACGACGGGAGCAGCAAAAGAACGGGAACGTTCCTCCCGGCGGACTCGTCGTCGTCGTCTCGTTGTTTGCGCGATGAAAGCGAAAATGCGAGAGAGAGAGACCGCCGAAAACAAGGACAACTTTTCCCTTCTTTTTGTTTTTGAGAGATCACGTTTTAAACGAGAGAGAACGAGAGACTGACCAAAGCCAAAAACATCCTCTTTTCAATTTTTTTTTCCTTTTACGACATGATGACAACATCAGAGCAAAATGTTAAAGTGCGCGGATAACGACGACACGATAACGATGAAAGCGGACGATGCCGGCGACGTGGTGACGTTCATGTTTGAAAATCCGAAAGCGGATAAAATTTCCGATTTTCAAATGAAGTTGATGGATATCGACACGGAACATTTGGGCATCCCGGATACGGAGTACGAAGCGACGGTGAAGATGTCCTCGAACGAGTTTCAAAGAATTTGCAGAGATTTATCGTCGATTGGTGATACGGTGACTATTGCGGTGACGAAAGATAGCGTGAAATTTACGACTTCGGGTGATATTGGGGAGGCGAATATTACGTGCCGCCGCACCTCGGACGGAGACATGAAGGAAGAGAAAGTGAAAACGGAAGAAGACGGCGAGAAAGGACATAACACGAAGTCCTCGGAAGGCCAAAATGTAGACATCGATTTGCAAGAACCGGTGACGTTGACGTTTGCTTTGCGATACTTGAACTCTTTTTGCAAAGCGACGAGTTTATGCGAGAACGTGCGTTTACAGTTGAGCAAAGAGTTACCGGTAGTCGTGCAGTACTTGATAGAGGACATGGGGTACGTCCGGTTTTACTTAGCGCCAAAGATTGAGGAGGAAGACGCGGACGAGAGTTAAATTGAGAAGAAGATAATAATACACGTCGCATATTGTTCTTCTCGAAAAAGAATTGAAGAAAGAGAGAGAAGAAGGAGAGAGCGAGGAGAAGAAGGGCGCTATTATTACCGCCGCTATACAAAATACACACCACTTTAGCGAGAAAGGCGAAACAGACAGAAGAGAGAGAGAGAGAGCGAAAGAGAAAGAAAGACTTTTTTACATAATAATAAAACATTAATAAAGCGTACATCATAACACATCACAAGCCTCCTCTCGTCGTGCTTCTTGGAATCCACAGAGAGCGACGACTCGACGCGCTTATTAAAGTCTTACTAAGCCTCCTCCTCCTATTTGCCCCAATCTCTTGAAAAAAACAAACAAAAACAACAAAAGAATTCCGCGTCGTCGCGGGCGGCAACACTACGAAGACGAAGACGAAGAAGCGCTCTCTGTCTCTCTCTTTCTAGCATCATGGCCGGTGTCGATCTCGCGATGGAAGGTATTCCCAGGTACGTATGCGATCTCTTCTTATTTTTTCTGTCTTTATCGTCGACTCATTCGAAGCGCGAAAGATGTTTAAAATCAACAACAACATGCGTTTTTCGACCAAGATTCGACTTCTTCATTCTTGTTCGGAATGTCTTTCTCTCTCTGCATGCGTGCGCTAAACGTGTAAACTCTTCTCTGTTGTTGTCTTCTTTCAAAAACAAACTTGCAAAACATGCGCACTGTGACATTATTAAAACAACAGAGGATCTGGAATATTCAAAACCGCCGCGATCTACGTTTTACGGAAAGAGAAAAGGTTGCTCACCACCGGACAGATTACCAGGTAACACTCTCGATCGTGTGGTTTGAACCGGATTTGAAAGGGCAAAATCTGGGCATTTAATTGTCTGTCCTCTCATTTTTTTTTCATCAAGAGCGTAGACGTTTTGTGAAGACTCTTTTTTATAGTACGCGAATGGGATGATGTCGCGATGATGATGTTTGCAGTCCTTATTCGTCTTGTTTTCCTTCTTGTTCTGTATCTTTCTTGATGGCGTTTTTATTAACTGACGCGGCGTTACGTCGATTTTTTTGTATAGGTATGCGCTCGAGAACGACCTTCTCGGGAACCTTCCCGGGAAGACGCCGGAGGCGACCATGGCGTCGGCGTGTTACACGGACTTGAAGAAGAAAGACGTGAATAAGAGGGTGTTTGCGAGACCGTCGGAAGGGCATTTCGGTTTGAGAGAGTGGGCGAACGATCCGGAGTTGACGCACTTGTTGCAACCGAAGTTGCACAGGTTGGCGGAGACATTTGAGGAGGAGCAGAAACCGAAGGTGGAGAAGCCGTGGAAGCAACCGGCGCCGATGGCAAAGCGTAGAAATAATACCGCCGCTAAGAAGTTCGTAGATGGGAAGCCGCGCAGGGATAGACACGGGTTCGTGCACGCGATCATAGAGCCGAGCAGAGGTGAGTACGGGCCGCCGAAGATGCAGATGCCGCCGCCGCAACAGCAGTACGGATCGCTTTCGACGCACGATACGATGGATTTAGATGCGTTGGTAGATGCTGCGGCGAATCAAGAAGACGAGGACGACTACATGAACAATGATAACGATGAAAACGACGACGAAGACGGCAACGGCGCGTATAATGGAGGAAATGATGATCACGAGGAGGAGGACGCCAACACGAAGGACCAAAGCGGTGTTGATAAATCGTTCGATAACGATCCGAACGCCGAGGAAGCGAGTCCCAGCAAAACTAACATCATTAGGAACAACAACAACAACAACGACGACGACGACGACAACAAATCGGAAGGAGAAAGAGAAGATATCGCCGCCGAGAGCGAGGAGGAAAATAAAGGAGAAGAAGAAGAAAATGCGCCTCTGGTTTTAATCAACCCAGACCCGAACCTTTCAAACGACGAGTACGAAGCGCACCTCGCGAGTCTCGTTCAACAGCAACAAGAGAAAGAGTTGCGCGTGGCAAAACGAAAAGAGAGAGAAAAAGAACGAGCTAGGACGCAGGAGTTGGTCAAAGCCGGATTGATTCCGGCGCCGCAGTCGGCAAAGAAAAAGTCCAGTTACGTCCCAGTTGCATATAAAAGAGACGGTCGTGGGCGTCCGCGAAAGCATTTCGACGGGATACCGCCGGCACCAATATTGTCTGTCTCGGCCAACGAAGCGGAAGAGGCGCCGCTTACGAACAACAAAAAGGCGCGGTTTACGAGTACTGCTGTTTTGCATCAGCAGCAACAGCAACAACAGCAACAACAATTGCAGCTTCAACAACGACAGCGACAACAACAACAGAAAGACGGTTTTGAGCAGATTCAAGAGCACCAATTTCCTTCGCACCATCAACCTCGCGCTGGGCACGATTCGTTCGTAGTTGACACGCAAGGTGTCGACGGTATATCGCACGAAGAAATCGCTAACGAAAGTATCGTTGCGAAAGCTACGCGAGCGGGCATGAAGAATTGGAACTCAAAGGTGAACAAGTTCTACTCCACTGCGTTTTTCACGGAGATCATCGATCCAAAACTTCCAACGAGTATTCCGGCTTTTGCGTTCAAAATGTCCCAGAACGATGCGGAACGCGAGAAAATTTTGACACAAAACGCAATGCGACGCGTCTTCAACGAATTCGCCGAAGGTTGCGATCCGGTGAAGCAATCTTTGAACGAACTTTTCGCGTCGCTCGAACGTTTACGCGCTCAACAAGGTAACCATGCAAACGTCATGTATTCCGCCTTGATATACGCCGTTGCGTGCTATCGTTCGGATTATCCAGAAGAGGCCACTTTGGCGCTTTCGAAAGCTTGGGACGTCTACTATTCTCTCAAAGGCGGCAACGAAACGAATGCGCAAAACGCTGCGTTCATGGATAAAATCCGAAAGGACTACGAGAAAATCGTAAGCGAAGCGTTGGATGCATAATATTCAACATAATCAACGATATGATACTACGATAAGATACGATAAGATATTTTTGTACTACTATATGTACCCGAGAGAAGTACATATGTGCCCATATATAACATCGACGTGGATATATAAATAAATAATAGTTCTTCTATTAAAGTTTGTTAATGCGCGATTTGATATTACATAAAAACATACACTTCGTACCGTGGTACCTGGTACTTAGGAACCTACCTACCTATTCATGCTCCCTTCCTAATGCTAACACTACTCATACGAACCCGTCTTTCTTTTGGAAGCTGCGACAGCATCGGCAACTTTAGCGATATCTGCGTGAAGTTTCACGTCGTGCGCTCGAACTGCGTTTGCGCCATTCATCAGAGCAACAATCGCCGCCGCCGCCGAAGCTACGTCGCGCGCATCTTTCGGAACGTCTTTCCTTTTTTCATCAACGAGCATATTTCCTACGAATCGTTTTCGCGACATGCCGACGAGCATTGGCGCTTTCGCTAGGCCGCCACATTCGTTCTTCGCAAGCGAAGCGCGAACGTCCTTTAAATCCGATAACAATTCCACGCACTGTTCCTCCGACTTTGCAAACCCGAATCCGGGATCGATCCAACATCGCCACGCCGAAATACCCGATGGCAAAACTTTGCGCAAATACTGCGACGCGATTTCATCTCCAACCGTTTTTGCCACCGAACCAACCGGGTAGGATGCATTCTTACTCATGACTTGTGGTTTTCCTCGTTGATGCGATAGAACATATCCTAGTGGCACTTTTGTATTCGCCACGGCGGAAAGCATCCCTTCATCCCAGTCGCCTCCGGAAACGTCGTTTATGATATCCACCCCGATCGCATCCGCAACTTTTACCACTTCCCCGTAAAACGTATCCACCGAAACGGCAATATTTCTCGGATCGTTCTTAAACCGTTCGCATATTGCCTCTAAAACCGGTGCCACTCTCGCGATTTCATCCGCCGCCGACACTCTAGACGCCCCAGGTCTCGTCGACTGTCCTCCCACGTCGATAATCCTCGACCCTTCATCCGCCAACTGCTCCGCGCGTCTCAACGCCGTACTCACGCTCGTGTTAAACACGCCTCCGTCGGAAAACGAATCCGGAGTGACGTTCAAAACTCCCATAACTTTCGCTCGTCCTTCGTATGGTTCCAATCGCATGTTCCTCTTAAATGGCGCTACTCTTTGGAGCAAAATGTCATCCTCGCTTGCTTCTTCAAAATTCTTCGTCGGCGTCTGCATTATCCGTCTCTCCTCCTCCTTCCAAAGTCTCGCCATGGCCGTCATTTGGTTTGCCATCGTGATCGACACGTCTCCGCTCTTATCAAAACTCATCTTTTCCGTCAAATCCGCAATCGGTGCTAACACGAACGCGCGCTCTTTGATCCTCCCGTGCGGCACTTCTAACCAAAACTTCTTTTCGTACGACGACAAAGACGAGGAAGACGAAGAAGGAAAAGGAGGAGGATCGTACCTCACCATCGGTTCTTTTTCGCTGAACAAAATGTCTAAATCAATCACCCGCGGTCCTTTATCCGTGTTGTATACGTCTCTGCCCATTTCTCGTTCGATGTCTTTCATTTTCCCTAGACACTCTAAAAGCGACCACTCTCTCGGGTGCCTCAACACGCACGCCGAGTTTAGAAATTTCGGCTGGTTTTCAATCAAAGTGTCCACAGGTTTCGTCTCGTACACGCTCGCGAGCTTTTTAATCTCGAACCCTCGCTCTTGGAGAAGACGCAAGGCGACGTGAAAGTGCTGAAATCGAGAGGAAGAGTCTGCATCTTCTCCTCCAAGTGCGTCGAGGTTCGACCCGATGGCGACGCACACGTCTGCAAATTTCCTCGAAGTCGAGGAGGAAGACGATTCAGACGACGACGGGGAGAAGAGACGCACGCGAAGAGAGCTCGAGAAGTGCTTCAGAGTCACCGCACGGTGAGCTCTGCGCATGTTCTTGAACTCGATGCGTATAAATATATCGCCGCCGCGCGAATAAAAAGTGAGGAGTTTGTTACATTTATCCAAAAAGTACAAAGTCTCGCGCGCCCACTCCGTGGTGCGTCTATACAAACGTTTACTATTACTATCGCTACACATATCTATTCTACCTCAACTACGCCGGCGTGTACGTGCTACAGTACAAATCACTTTTTCTTACGACTACGTCGGCTTGAACCCTCTCGGCGGCGTCGGATCTTTATCCCTCGGAAACGTCCCGAAACAAAACCTCTTCTCGTACCCGTACGTAGATTCGTGCACGGTCACCGTCGGTTGCGTCCGGCACTTGCTCTTGCAGTGCGAAAACGCGTCCGAAAAATACCCAGTCTGCGGCTGCATGCGTCCAATCGGTTCTCGCGTTCGATCGGTTTCCGCGGTGGAGACTTTCGCGTTTTGGCAACACGACACGCACGACTCGTACGTTCCGCAGCACTTCTCGGTTTCGCCTCCTTTGGCGAGGTCGCACGCGGAACACCCGTAGCGTTTCTCGATCGCTTTCTCCGGTGGGCAACACCCGGTTGGAGGGAACACGTCGAACCAGTCGCACGTGTACCCGTTGTCGTCGGTGATGTGATGTAAGCCTTGCTTGGTATTTACGCACTGACTCTTCTCGTCATCCATCGGTCGAATCGCGACTGCGGACAAACACCAAAGCGAAGACGAGGAAAGAAGGAGCATCGCGAACATCATCATTGTCAACATCACCCCTCCTCTCCTTTGTCTCGTCGCCAACAAAGTCCTCGTCGTCGTCCTCGTCGAATCCGCTTTTCCAACACCACGGAATCCCAACGCAATCACCTCTCTCTCTCTCGTATTCTCTCGTGTTTAACACAGAAGAGAGAGAACAGCGAGACAAAGTTGTTCTCGTTTCGCGTTTCGTTGAGAAAGAGAGAGGAACGAAAGAATGGAGGACAGAGAAACTCTTAGAACGACGATAAAGACCACCGCAAAGAGCTCTCTCTCTCTCTCTTTCTCTCTAAATCTGAGGCATTAGACCTTTTTTCCCCGGGAAAAGTCTCCACTTTCATCACGAACACAAAACCTTTCCGGCGCGGGTGGTTCGTTGCAGAAGAAGAAGTTAAAGAAGAAGAAGAAGACAAAGTGCGCACTTTTACGCGGCAGTTGTACTCGAGAAATTCGAAAGGCGAGTAGTACTTTTCAGAGAGAGATGGAGGAGGAAGCGCTGACAGAGAAAATGTCAGAAGCGACTGTGCAGGAACCGGAGAAACCGCACCCGTCGGGTTTATCCTTGGACGAACGAGTGAACCTTTGCCTTTCCATCGGCGAAGAGTGCATCCAACCGGACGAGTTGAGACGTTTGCTGGAGAAAAAACCAAACCCGTGCGCGTACGATGGGTTTGAACCGTCCGGGCGAATGCACATCGCGCAAGGGGTGATGAAATGCTTGAACGTGAACAAATTGACCAAATCGGGGGTAACGTTTAAGTTTTGGATCGCGGATTGGTTCGCGCAAATGAACAACAAAATGGGCGGGGACATCAAGAAAATACAAAAGGTTGGGTTGTACATGGTGGAGGTGTGGAAAGCGGTTGGGATGGATTTGAGTAAAGTGGAGTTTATTTGGTCGAGCGAGGAGATTAATAGCCGAGCGCACGAGTATTGGCCGTTGGTGTTGGACATCGCGAGGAAGAATTCGTTGGGGAGGATTATTCGGTGCTCGCAAATCATGGGACGGTCGGAGAGCGACGATTTAGCGGCGAGTCAGATATTTTATCCGGTGATGCAGTGCGCGGACATATTTTTCTTAGGCGCGGATATTTGCCAGCTCGGGATGGACCAGAGGAAAGTGAACATGTTGGCGAGGGAGTATTGCGACGATATCAAGAGGAAGAATAAACCGATCATATTGAGTCACAAGATGTTAGCTGGTTTGAAGGAAGGACAGGAGAAGATGAGTAAAAGCGATCCGAACTCGGCGATATTTATGGAAGACAGCGAAAAAGACGTGCAATCGAAGATTAAGAAAGCGTATTGCCCTCCAGGCGTGGTCGAGAAGAATCCGTGTTTGGAGTACATCAAGTACGTGATTTTTCCGTGGTGCGAGGAGTTTAAGTTGTACCGTAAAAGCGACGAAGAGCCGGAGACGGGAAAATTGGAGGTATACGAGTCGTACGAACGGTTTGAGAAGGAGTACGTGGAGGAGAAGATTCACCCCGGGGATTTGAAACCGAGTTTATCGAAACATCTGAACGCGATTTTACAACCGGTCAGAGATCACTTCGAAAACGACGAAAACGCGAAGAACTTATTGAAAACTATCAAGGCGTACAAAGTGACGAAGTAAAAGAGTTCTTCGAGGAGGGAGGGAGAGAAGGAAGAGAAGGAAAGAGAGACGTGCGCAGATCATATGGGTATTAAAACTTTGAAAATAAAGTGCAGAATTTATTTAATTTTCCTCTTATACATTACATTGGTACAAGCGTCGCGTTATATATACTAAAACTTACTGGCAATCGCGCTCGCGACGCCTAACGACACGCCTACGGCTAAACCTACGCTCAGCGGCACCGAGCCGGTGATTTCATTCATAACGAAAACAAGCGCTCGAAGAGCTTTCCCTTGGGCCGAATCTTCGAGCGCCAACTCGACTTTACGAAAATCGCCGGTTTTCGGCTTCAACGACCCTGGTTTGAACACTCGAGCTTCGCAGTTTTCAAACTGCTCGCCAGTCAAGGAGAAGCAGACCCCCCAGTGCGCGACTAAGGCGATGACGTCTTCGTCTCGGTCGTTTATCCAATCTATCAAGTCGTCCATTCTTTGCTCAAAGACGTCCACGGGTTCTAAGGAAACTTCGCCGAACGTTTTCTTTTCGTTTTCAGCGCCGACGTACCACCACGGATCAGATTCAGACTCAATGTGCGAGAAATCAAAGTCCACGTGCGTTTGTTCGAGTTCTTTTCTCGTCTTCCCGTGGTCGGAGGCGTGAAAGACTCTTTCGCGCGCGAAAACGCAAACCGCTCTCGGCGTCGTTTGGTCGTGTTCGAAGACGTACTTCGCCGTCGCGATGGCGCGAGATAACGGCGACGCGACGATCAATTCAGGTTTTGGTTCCAGTTTTTCCACGAACACTTGCGCTAACTGCGCGCCCGCGATGCCGGCTTTCGATAGTTTCGTGTCGTATAAAAGAGGATCTTTAAACTTTTCATCCGCCCAGTGGTTTTGGTTGAGATATTCGTTCATTTCCGTTTTCCCGTGTCGCACCAGGATGACTGTTTTTTCGTTCGTTTTACTACTCTTTCTTCTATCAGCATCCATACCGCTCGTCGTGCGCACCAACGTCGTCGTGCTGCTCATTTTTCTCCCGATTCTTCGCTGTTTTCTTCTAAATGTGAACAACACCTTCGAAGACGATGATGATGATGATGATGATGGTGTCGGTGTTGACGTCGCCATTCAACAAAAGAAAAGTCTATAACAAACACCGCCGGTTTTGGGTCCCAGCGGCAGAGGTATAAACAGAGCGCACACAAAAAAGCGTACACAAAGTCACACAGTTTCTCTCTCTCTCTTTCGGCGACAAAACGACGACGGAGAGGAAGGCGCAGACCGTGCGACGAATATTCCTTTGGAGTGGAGAGATTTTGGTTTTTCCCCCCCAAGGGAAAAAAAACGTCTTCTCGTTTGAATGTCACATGTGCTCTCACTTTTTCTCAACACGCCAGACTGCGCAAAAAGACGATGTCGAGCGAAGAGGTGGTCGAGGAAAACAACGCGTTGTGGAGGTTGTTTGGAAACGCCGGAGACTTTTCGGGAGGCGTGTGTCGCGATGTCGTGGAGAAACACGTGCTTCCGAGATTGAATTCGAACGATGTGAAATTCTTGTACGGAGTGAATACGGAGACGAGAAAGTTGGTGAAGAGATCATCTCGCGCGGGTGATTTGAAAAAGAAGTTTAAAGTGAAGGAGATGTCGTCGATATCGACTTTGGAAGTAGCGTGGGAGAATAAATCGTTGTGGCCGAGATGGTGGAGAGAAACATATTTCTGCTGGAAAGTTGCTTACACGAATAAACTCGAGTTGCTCAAGTGGGCGCGAGAGGAGAAAAAGTGTGAGTGGGCTGAAGGGCCGATTAATGCGGCCGCAGAACAAGGTAATCTGGAAATGATAAAGTATTGCGTTGCAAATAAGTGTCCTATCAATGAGTGGGCGTGTGCAGAAGCTGCCGTAAACGGTCATCTCGAGTGCCTCAAATACTTACGTGAAGAAGTCAAAGCGCCTTGGCATTGGAGAACTGCCAATTTGGCGGCTGAAAGTGGTCATCTCCACATACTCGAATATCTTGTCGAGCGTAAGTATGATCAATATAGCGAATTGGCGTGTGAGTGGGCAGCCATGAACGGACACTTGGACTGTTTGAAGTACTTGCATGAAACCGCCAAAGCGCCTTGGAACTATTTTGCCATACAAGAAGCGCACGAGAACAACCACACCGAGTGTTTACAATACCTCCTCGACAATAACTGTCCTCTACCACGCGGTTGGCGATACGAAGGAGGAGTGTTTCGCAGGTGGTGAACACGTGCACGATACAAAAAGAGAGAGAGAGAGAGAGATAACGAGAGAGAGAGAGAGAGAAATACTACCCAAAAAACAAGAAAGAAGTTGTGAGAAGAGAGACACACCCCCAAAAATTATTCATTTACGTAAACGTTTGAAAAAAAGCAAAACGAACTTCCTCTCAAACGCACGAGAGTCACTTGTTTTCTCAACTCGAGATGAAAGATATTCTCTCTCGTGGTCTCGTTTAACCGACAGCAGAAGAGTCCTTACTCGTTCTTTAATATCTCCATTAGTATTCGCACAGACAACCTCTACTTAATCAACAATAAAACAATAAAAATAATGTTCGCTCAGCAGCAAACGCAACAACTCGTCGCGGCGCGCACCCGCGTCGTTTCGTCCAGGTACGTTTTTCACATCGAAGAACACGATATCGAAGAAAGAGAGATCTCATTCGTTCTTTGAATTCTTTATTTTTCCAATTTTAAACGCGGCGGGGCCGTCGACGTAGACTCTGGATCTCATTTCCCTTTTCGCGCGTTTCTGGGTCAACGAAATGATATCAAAAAGTAGTATTTAAAGGAAAACGAAAAGGGATAACGAGAAAGCGTCACCTCTCTCATCTCGTTCGAAAGAGAGAGAGAGAGAGAGAGAACAAGACGTTTATTCCTCGTTCAACTCGTTCCAATTCTTGTTGGAGGAGACTAATCTTTTTTCTTTTTTTCTCCCAACTGCCTCTCTGGGATGGACAAAATTTTCGTTTCTTTCTCACAAAATACTCACAAAATATCTCTCTCTCTCGAACGCGACGTGAACACAGAAGACGAACCACCACGGTCGTCTCTGCCAAGAAGACCACCACCACGACGACGACGAAAGTGGAAAAAGAACCGCTCGTCGTCCCGGACGTGGCAGAAAGACCGATGAAAATCGTCTTCGTCTCGACCGAGTGCGCGCCGTACTCGAAAACCGGCGGCTTGGGCGACGTCGTCGGCTCGTTACCGATTGAATTGGCCAGGAGAGGCCACAAGGTGATGTCCATCTCGCCGAGATACGATCAGTACGAAGGCGCGTGGGATACCTCGGTGTCTACCACGGCTTTGGGCGAAACGGTTGGTTTCTTCCACGAGAAGAAGAAGGGCGTCGATCGCGTCTTTGTCGATCACCCGTTGTTTTTGGCCAAGGTTTGGGGGAAGACTGGCGATAAGTTGTACGGGAAAGCCTCTGGTGCGGACTACGCGGACAATGCGAAGAGATTCGCTTTGTTTGCCAAGGCTGTTTTGGACGCGCCGACGATGTTGCCGCTTGAATACGGCGAGGACGTCGTTTTCGTCTGCAACGACTGGCACTCCTCGTTGGTGCCGGTGTTGTTGAAGCACGAGTGCAAGCCGAACGGCAAGTTCGTCGACGCCAAGAGCATCATGTGCGTCCACAACATCGCGTTTCAAGGAAGATTCTGGCCGCAACCGTTGGAAGAGTTGGGCATCCCAGCCTCCGCGGCGGATGACTTCTTCTTCGAAGACGGCAACGCGAAGATTTACGACGAGACGAACCCGATGAAACCGGGAGAGAAGGACGAAGCGCCGACTGGCCAAATCTACCGCAAGATGAACTGGTTGCAAGCCGGTTTCAAGAATGCGGATAAATGCGTCACGGTTTCCGTCAACTACGCCAAGGAGTTGGTCTCCGGCCCGGCCAAGGGTGTCGAGTTGAACAAGGTTTTGAGCGCCATCGGTATCGAAGGCATCGTCAACGGCATGGACCCGACGGAGTGGAACCCGGCCAAGGATAAGTTCTTGGACTTCCCGTACGACAAAACGACCGTCATTGAGGGTAAAGCCTGCGCTAAGCAAGCATTGCAAGCCGAAGTTGGTTTACCGATCGACCCGGAAGCTCCATTGTTTGGTTACATCGGTCGTTTGGAAGAACAAAAAGGTTGCGACATCATGTTCGAAGCCATCCCGAAGTTGATCGAACAAGTCCCGAACGCGCAAGTCGTCGTTTTGGGTACCGGTAAAAAGTCCATGGAAAAGACGCTCGAACAATTGGGTGAAACTTTACCGGCGACGAACTTTGCCGGCGTCTGCAAATTCTCCGCGCCGACCGCGCACTTTATCAACGCCGGCGCCGACTTCTTGATGGTGCCGTCCAGATTTGAACCGTGCGGTTTGATCCAGCTCCACGCCATGTCCTACGGTACGGTCCCGATCGTCTCCACCACCGGTGGTTTGGTCGACACCGTCAAGGAAGGCGTCACTGGCTACCACATGGGCGCTATGGATGCCGACAACTTGATGCCGGAAGACGTCGAAGCGATGGTTGAGACGTGCGTTGCCGCCGCCGCGGACTTTGGCACTCCAGCCTACGAAAAGATGGTCAAGACGTGCATCAAGCAAGACTTGACCTGGAAGGAACCGGCGAAGAAGTGGGAAGCCTTGTTAGAAGAACTCGCGTTTGGCACGGAAGAATCCGCCAAAAAGGCTGAAGTTGTCGAGCCAGAGAAGCTCGCGACGGGCATCGCCGCGGTCACGGCGTAAACTACTTCTTGGTTTTTACGCTCCAACTAAATACTAAATTTTACTTTTTACATTTTGAAAAAAGAGCGCTTAACAATAATAATAAGATAGCCAACATGTTGTATTACTTGAATCAACGCTTTATACTACTATACTAATACTAAATGACAAATTTGTACACGCGGTACCTCTAGTTTGGGTCGTCATCGCAAAAACAATAATAATAATAATAAATACGAATTACTCTGAATAAATATACTACAAATACTATTACAACGCTTCTCGCTCTTTCATGCGTTCTTCTAAGAGCAAACCTGGTTTCATCTTGACGTCCGCGTACGGCTCCTCTTGCTCCACGTCTAAATACCCGTGCGTACGTAATACCAACACTTGGTAAAACATCTTCGCCGCGTCCGCTCTCGTTTTGCCTCTGACTTGTTCTTCTAAGCTGAGCTCGTTCGAGTCGGTTTTATCAAACTGCGCGCTCAAATGGTCGAGCATTTTCTTCGACCCAACCGACCAATCCATGGCTTTATCGCCACTTTCTTCCGCTTTATCGTAATTATCGTCGCCGTCTAAACTGAATCCTTTTCTAGGCGTATCCATGTTGTCGTTGTTATTGTCGTTGTTCTCGCGATAGTCGTCGTCGTCGTCAAAGCCATCCGCTCCTCCTCCTCCTCCAAAGTCGTCGTCGTCGTCGTTTTCTGCGTTGCCAACGAACAAATCCTTCTTCAAGCCATCCTTCGTCGCGTTTGGCGTCGTCGGTTGACTTTCAAAGTTCACCCAGCACGATTGCGCGTTTCTGGCGTAAATAGCCGCTAACTTCGGATGCACTTCGCCCGGTAAACACCTCTCCTCCGCCGCGCAAGCTCGAGGAATTTGAACCGGTGGACCTCTGTTCGCTCCTCGGGCGCACACGATATCGCTCGTATCTTGTAACTGGTGACGAATTTGATCGTTCGTCAACGACGTGATTCGATCAAAGACGATGACTCTTTCCACTCTTCGTCTTTTCGCGTTTGGGCCGGCGCGAGACTTTTGCGCCGTTTTCCCAAACACAAACTCTTTGGCTTGTTGTGGATCGTTTTCTGAACCGGGCGTTTGGTACGGATTCGTACCAAACAACACGACCCTCTTCTCTTGTTGTTGTTGTTCTTGTCCTTTCTCTTGCTCTAGCCTTTGCGCGTTCACGTTGACGTCGCCTAAAATAGCCCCTTCCAACTCTTTCCTCGCGTCCTCGTCCAACGGCAACGGCTGCGCGTCCTCCATGTCGTCGTCATCATCATCATTACCACCCGCGTTGTATCCCATCCCAAACTCTTCGTCCATATCCGCAGCATTTCCTTGCAACGCTGCTCTCGCGTCTGGATTCGTCCTCATCCCGCCCCCGTCCTCGTTGTTATACACCGCGTCGTACAAATCCGCGCCTTCCTCGCCCTCCGCCACCGCCAACTCTCTCTCTTCCGCCGCTCTTTGAAACTCCGTCTCGAACTCGTCCTCTTCGAACTCGTCCATCAAAGTGATCGACTGTCTGTCCACTCTGAGTGCTAACCTTACGTGCTCCCCGTCCTCGCCTAAATCTTCCATCATGACTCCGTACTTGGCGTTCGGGTCGTAATACATCTCCAAATCGTCGTAATTCTCCGGCAACGTGATCGTCCTCTCCTCCGCGATCGCGGACTCCGGGTCTAAATCCACCTGTCCTTGAGTATCTCTTCGAAAGACCTGTTTCGCTTTCGCCAGCGCTTCCGAGCAGTCGTGGAATAAATAGTTCATTTTCCGGTCGTACACTTTGACCACGCCGAGCATGAGTTGTCCGCTCGTTCTCAAAGCGATGGGGGCGTCCGGGTTTATGATCGTTTGCACGGCTTGGATGATGTCTTGCTTCGTGATGGTGTCTTTGTTCAGTTTTCGGTCCATGTGCGCGGCGAGCCAGATTGTGCCGAGAGGGCCTCGTTTGGAGAGGATTTCCGCGGAGTAGAACATGTTTTATCTTCGTCTTCGTCTTGAATCCAATTCAAACGATTCTCTCGAGAGTAGTTCAAATTCAAACCGATGGGAAAATTGAATCACAAAATGTTTTCTTTATATTGCTATTGGTGTTGTTTATATATATAATAAACACAAGAATAAATAAATAACGTGTGTCGTCTCTTTTTGTCTCGTTTCGTCGTCAGAATCGTAATACTACTACTCGAGATAGACGTAGAGAGGAAGACTTATGGCGAAGAAAGAAGAAAGATGAAATGAAAGAGATTTTTCCCTTTAAAATTGAAGCAAAAATTTGTAAACCCTAAACACTCTTCTTTGAGCTCTCTTCTCTTAAAAGACTAAAGCTATGCACGCGCGGGTGTCTGCCGGTTGAAACATTTCGTCCTCTGTAGCCCTTTTCATTCATACCCTCTGGGAGTTTAGGAAGTTCGCCTTCATCCGTAATGAGCACTTTATGTTCTTCTATAAAATCGAGAGGAAATCTTCTATCTCGAGGAGAACACCCATATGTCGCACGACGACATCAATCACGAATGGCTACCGGAGAATACATATACGTGTATATTCTTAATACTATCACATTTAAAACATCAATACCGTTTGTTCGAATCCATCTTATCGATGATAACACCAACCCCGTCCGCCTCTCGGAATTCTATTCTATCGTCGCAGAGCGCGGCGACGACTTCGGGGAACACCTCGTGTTCTTCCTTTAACACGCGGCGAGCGACCTCCTCCGCGGTCCAACTCGGATCGATCCGTATGATTCTCTGGGCGACGATTTTACCTTCGTCGAAGTTTTCGTTGACGAAATGAACGGTTGGACCGGTAAAGCGTGCTCCAGAATTGACCACCGCTTCGTGGACTTTCGCGCCGTGCATGCCGCGACCGCCAAACGCCGGCAAGAGCGCCGGGTGGATGTTTAACATCTTATTCTCAAACGTTCGGCACAGTTCCGGCGGGATCAGTCTTAAATACCCGGCTAATAAAACCACGTCGATTTTATATTCGTTTTTGAGAAACTCGTTCAATTCGGACGGGGATATTCGTTCCGACTCCGCCAAATCCTTCCCGCCCGGGTAGAGCAACACCGGCACGTCTCTGTCCATCGCCCACTCGACGCCGCCTGCATTATACGAAGAGGTGACGACGAGGGATATTTGTCCGTGAATTTCCCCGGTTTCGCACGCGGCGTGAACTGCTCGCATGTTTGAACCTCCGCCGGAGATGAACACGGCGATGTTTTTCTTCGGTTTCTTTTCGTTTTGGTGTTGTTGTTGCTTCGTCTTTGATGCATCATCATCTTCATCTAAATCATCATCGTTTCCCGATGTCCGTTGCGCAGCACAAGCGCGGAGAAACAAAAATCTTCTTTGACGACGAGAAGAAGAAGAAGAAGGACACCTTTGACGACTTGTACGTCGAGAACAACGACCACCCCCCCCTCCCTGATGATTTTGGAGGAAGCACGACGCGCACGAGGAGAAAGAGGAGGATGACATTTTTGCGCGCTGATTTTGAATTTATTATGGCGGTGCAGTTGTGTGGTAAAAATGTCAAGAACTGCTCTGAACGCGCTTTAAGTGTCGCCGCTCGAACGCGGCAAAGTGATGATGATAAATGATTTTGAATGTATGGCGCGTTGCATTTGTGTGTTACAAATGTCAAGAACTGAACTCGCTCGTGTCGTCGCTGCTCGAATTTTCGCCGCTCTCGTCGGCGAAACTCGCGTGGTGGTTTCGCCGAAAGTTGGTATTCTTGTGCAACGGCGGGAGCGAGGAGGAGGAAGAGGAGGAGGAGGATTCTTTTTCTTCTTTTTCTTCCTCTCTGTTCTCTTGGCCGATGATGAGCGTGTTGTTCTTGGCGACGGCGGTCCCCGCGACGAGCGGTGCGGCGGCGGCGGACCACCCGTTTTCGCCTCCTTTTCGCTTCTCTTTCCTCTTACTTTTCTTCCCTCCGTTTTCTATTCGCAACTTTTCCTCGATTTTTAACAAATCGTCCGGAGATATCGTCCGTCTGACGTCCTCGCTAATTTTGTTCGTGTATTCCGTGTCGTCTTCGGCGAAGATTTCCGGCCACAGCGCTCTTCTTTTGACGCTTTTGATTTGCTCGCGAGTCAACACCCGTTTCAGTTCGCCGGTGACTTTGCCGCCGAGGCCGTTGCCGGATGACGATACTGTTTTCATCGTCCTCGTCCGTCCCACCGACAAATCCGTGGACGTCGAAGCGACCAACTCTTGTTCTTGTCGTTTTCGCATCTCCCGCTCTTCTTCTTCTTTGTCTTCTTCTTCTTCTTTGTCTTCTTCTTCTTCTTCTTCTTCCGTCTTTTGCGCACCAACAACGAATCCAGTGCAAAGAATAAAACACCCTCTTCGAACGAAGTAAATGTTCGCGAAGCGACTCGGGATGCGTACCATCGCGCGCTCACCGTCCGGTTTCGTCACCTGTAATATATACACACACACGCGCGCGTAAAAGAGAGAGTCAGAGAGAGTCATGAGCGAGAGTCAGAGAGAGATAAAAGCTGTCTCAAAAGGTTGTTATACACGAGGAAAAACAAGATACAAATGTACACCCGTACCTCAATCACGTTCCCTCCTTTCACGTCTTCGACTCTGCACACCACATCGCCTTCCTTTTCGTTAATCTCCACGTCTAAGTCGTGGACGTGCGCGCGGACGTGTTTCCGTCTCGCGCTCATTTATTTATGTGTTTATGTGTATACAGAGAGAGAAAACAAGAGCACATTGAGGTGGTTTCCACGTGTGTTTTTCTGTCCAAATTGGACAGACATTCGACACATTTTACGGAACAACGCACACTTTCAAGCGACGTTTGATCGCATTGATCACAGACACACACACGCACGCACAAAAGATGAATCCAGTGGAACGATCGGGCGAATCTGGCATTTTCTTCGACACGCAAGAGCCGCAGTTTTTAAACTTAAAGTGCGTCGTCGTCGGCGACGGCGCGGTCGGGAAAACCTCCATGCTGCTCTGTTACACGACGAACACGTTCCCGACCGATCACATGCCGACGATTTTCGATAACTACAGCAAGAACGTGACCATGCGAGACGGACGCGTGGTGAATTTAGGGTTGTGGGATACTGCAGGGCAAGACGAGTACGCGGACTTTCGCCCGCTGAGTTATTCCGCGGCGGATTGTTTTATCGTCGCGTTTTCCTTGTGCGATCGGGAGAGTTTTCGGAACGTGGAGCAAAAGTGGTTGAACGAGTTGCGGTCGAAAGCGCCGAAGACGCCGATTGTTTTAGTGGGGACAAAGTTAGATTTACGAGGAGGCGGTGGAGGAGGAAATTCGTATAATAGCAAGAGAGGTGGAGGTAGTATGGGTGATAGGCTTAGCAACGATATGCGAGCCGGCGGAGGAGGCTCGAACGGAGAAGAGGAATCCGAACCGATAAGCGAGGCGGAAGGGCAAGCGTTGGCGAGACGGATCAAAGCGGTCAGTTACGTCGAGTGTTCGAGTTTAGTGCAAACGAATTTGAGTTTAGTGTTCGAGGAGGTCATCGAGGCGCACGTCAATCCGGCAGTTGTGAAAATCGAAGAGCAAAAGTCGTGCTGCGCTATTCAGTAAAAACGGCGGAGTTTTGAGAATATTGTACACAGCCGCAGCGGGAAACGAGAGAGAGAGAGAGAGAAAGAGAGAGAGAGAAGGAGGGCGACTCCGCGCTTTTGCCGCGCTCATAATAATAGTAATGCGCACTCGTTTAGGGACGCGCGCGCACTTGTAATGTAACATGTAAATAGATGTATTAAAGCGCGTTTGTTATTAAAACTTCTTGTTGTATACCGAAGCCTCACAAATATTTCGCCGCCACCCACGACAGAGGAAGAATACGAAGAAAAAATGTCACCAGCTTCGGCGAGGAAAAGAGAGGAAGAACCTGGTGGTCACGACGAGGAGGATGAGACGACGACGAAGAGTAAGAAGCGAACTTTAGTGGTGGTAAACGAGGACTCGGGCGGTCTCGACGAGCCAAAACTTCCCCGTCGACACCAAATCAAAACGGACGAAGATTTCCTTCTCAAGTCCGGCTGCGCGCGCATACACCCCGCGAATCAGTTCCAGCACGGGTGCTTACACGACATGGTCTGCCCAACGAACTACCAACCGTCGAAGAAGAAAATGCCCGAAACGCCGGCGAAGAAATATCCGTTCGAATTGGACACGTTTCAGGAGCAATCCGTCCTTTGTTTGGAAAGGCAAGAGTCGGTGTTGGTGTCGGCGCACACGTCGGCGGGGAAAACGGTCGTCGCGGAATACGCCATCGCGATGGCAAAAAGAGACGGGCAGAGAGTGGTGTACACGAGTCCTCTGAAAGCGTTATCGAATCAGAAGTATCGAGAGTTGAAGGAGGAGTTTTCGGACGTCGGGTTGATGACGGGAGATACGGTTATAAATCCCAACGCGAGTTGCTTGGTGATGACGACAGAGGTGTTAAGGAGCATGTTGTATAAAGGCGGGGAGGTCACCAGAGAGGTTGGGTGGGTGATTTACGACGAAATTCATTACATGAGAGATAAGGAGAGAGGGGTTGTGTGGGAAGAAAGCATCGTGTTGTTGCCAGATACGGTGAAGTACGTGTTTTTATCGGCGACGATTCCAAACGCGAGAGAGTTTAGCGAGTGGGTGTGTAAAGTGCACGATATTCCGTGTCACATCGTGTATACTGATTTTCGTCCGACGCCGTTGGAACACTACATTTACCCGAGCGGCGGAGATGGGATATTTTTGATCGTGGATAAAACGAGCGCGTTTAAGGAGGATAATTTTTTGAAAGCGATTTCAATCGCCAACGAGAAAGGCGCGGAGGTGGCGCAAGCGAGGACGGCGGCGAGGAAAGCGAGCGAGATGAACGGTGGAGATGGAACGCAGGCAAAGTTAGCGCAAAACACGGACGTTTTTAAGATTATTAAGATGATTGTAGATAGGAATTACGATCCAGTGATTGTGTTTGCGTTTAATAAGGGCGAGTGCGAATCGTTTGCAAACGCGTTGCACAAGGTGGACTTGTGCGACGAGAACGAGAAAGAGATGATCGATGCGATTTATTGGAACGCGATGGATGCGTTGAGTGAGAGCGATAAGAAGTTACCGCAGGTTGCGTCGATGCCAAACTTGTTGAGGAGAGGGTTAGGCGTTCACCACAGCGGGTTGTTGCCAATTTTGAAAGAAGTGATTGAAATTTTGTTTCAGGAGGGTCTGATTAAAGTTTTGTTCGCCACGGAGACCATGTCGGTTGGTTTAAACATGCCGGCGAGAACTTGCGTATTCGCGTCGCCGAGAAAGTTTGATGGCACCGGGTTTCGTTGGATTACGAGTGGAGAGTACACGCAAATGAGTGGCAGAGCTGGGAGAAGAGGAAAAGACGATCGCGGTTTGGTCGTGCTCATGGTAGATGAAAAAATGGACGCGCCGACGGCAAAAGATATGTTGAGAGGCCGATCAGATCCGTTGGATTCGGCGTTTCACGTGAGTTACGCGACGTTGTTGAATTTGATGCGCGTGGAAGGCGCGGAACCAGAAGATATGATTATGAATTCGTTTGCGCAGTTTCAAAACATGCGACGAGTGCCGCAGTTGGAAGCGAAAGTTGCGCTTTTGGAGAAGAAGAGAGACGAGATTACGATTGAACACGAAGAGCAGGTGAATGAATATGTGAAGCTGAGAGATGGTTTAGATGCGTTGACGAGTGAACGACGCGCGATCACGAATTTACCGACCCATAGCGTACCGTTTTTACAACCCGGTCGGTTGGTGCGCGTTTGCGTGGACGCGCCTGGTTCGTCTCTATTTTCAAGCTCCGATACGGAGGCTTTGACGCGGATGACTGTAGATGCAGACGACAAATACGACGACGAAGTTCGTAATCCGCTATCGTTCGACGAAACGCTGCTAAGAAAATCGGTCGAAGACGGTAACGATAGCGTCTGGGGCGTCATCGTCCATTTTGAAAAAGTCGGGAGCAAGAAACATTCAAAGCATCAAAAGTATTTGGTGGACGTTCTCGTGAAATGCGCGGAAAAGTTGAAACTTTCGGATGCCGATCGCGAAACTTTAAAACTTAATGACCCGGTGTTTTCGCTGTTGAACAGCTCAGAGCGACACAGTTTGTTGCAATGCGAAGAAAATAGAGCGGTGGACGAACTTCCCGCGGTTGAGTTTCGCGTAGTTCGCGTTCCTTTAGAGCAACTCGATTGCATGTCTTCGATACGCGTATACTTACCGAAAGATTTATACCCGATCGAAGCACGAACACGCTGTGGAGCGTCTATTAGAGAAGTTTTGAAACGGTTCGAGGAAAGAAGTAAAGAGGAACGAGAACGAAAAGAACAAAAAGAAGAAGAGGAAGAAGATGAAATTGTCATTCCGATGCTCGACGCCGAGAAAGATATGAAAGTTACCGATAAAGCCTACGCAAAAACTGTCCAAAAGATTCAAATGCTTTCAAAAATGATGAAAGATCATGGTTTCAAAACGTCCGAAAATGCCATCGAAAGACTTAGAAAGCACGTCGAGAAAAGGCGCTTGGAGTACTTGGTCAAACACGCCAAAAAAGAAGTCACCGCGGCGTCTGGGATGATCAAAGCGGACGTCCTCAAACGCATGCGACGCGTGTTGAGACGACTCGGGTACGTTTCCGAAGACGGCGTCGTCACTCAAAAAGGTAGGTGCGCGTGTGAGCTAGCCGGGGCGGACGAACTCGTCGCCACGGAGTTGATTTTCAACGGTACGTTTAAAGCGTTGCCGTTACACATGCTCGTCGCTACGGTTTCGTGTCTCGTCTGGAAAGAAAAAACGGGAGGAAAAGGAGGTAAAGATGCCAACGGTAAGAAGCAAGGCATGAACGTGAGCGAAGATGTGTTCAGCGCGCACTCTAACGTGAAAGATGCGGCTCGAAAAGTGTTCAAGCAGCAGTTGGAATGCAAGTTAAAAGTCGACGTCGAAGACTCGATCGAGCGTTTGCGTTGGGACTTGATGGAAGTCATGCTCGCGTGGTGTAAAGGCAACACGTTTAGCGAGATCATGAAAATGACCGAAGCGTTCGAAGGATCAATTGTACGCGCGATCAGGAGGATTGAAGAGTTGATGCGACAGCTCGCGTCGGCGTGTAAAGTCATCGGAGAGTCGGATTTGGAGAAGAAGTTTCTGGACGCCTGCGAGCTCGTGAAAAGAGACATCGTCTTCACGCCGTCGCTCTTCGTGTAAAGAAAAAATATATGCAGCGATTAATATTAGTAAAGTAGCAATCAATCTAGCGAGTAGACGATGCGGCGCGATATTAGTTATTCTAGGTGGTGTAATTAGTGTAAAAACACGGTTAAGTCAAACCATATTAAATTATTAAAGTTCTGCTAATGTCTACAATTTTTATAAAAGTCACCCTCTTTTGCTTTTCTCGCTCTGTTCTATGAAAACTATACAATGCTCTCCCGTCTCTCTCTCTCTCTTCCAACTTAGTTGGATTTGATACCGGATCGGAGCTTTGCTTGTTGTCTTCTAGTGTATTTCTTCGGTTCTTCCGCTCTCGCTACCGGTTCTTCCTTTTCCTCCAACATAAGCTCGACGTGGCACGGCGAAGACATGTACGGGTTGATGCGACCGTGCGCTCTGTACGTTCGTCTTCTTTGCGGGATGGCCTTATTGACTTGGATGTGCGTGATGTAGAGATTGTCAATGTCCAACCCCTTAACCTCGGCATTCGATTCCGCGTTCTTGAGCAAGTTGATCAAGATCTCCGCGCACTTCTTCGGCCATCTGCCTTGGCCGTTCGTGGAGCCTTCTTGCTTGGCTTGGGCCGTTCTCCCGACGCCACCGCAAAATCTGCGAAAGACGACGCATCGCTCCATCTTCATAACAGAGTTCAAGAAACCTGTCGTATGTGGTAGTATTGATTGAAAAAGAAGCGTTGGTGAAGGGTCAGCGTGATGATGATGATGACGATACATACAGACGACGCGTAGAAAGATACGTCGACTCTCAAATCGTTTGGAGTAGTAGTAGTCCTAAAATTTCGAGGACCTAAAGAAGAGGGCGACACCCATCTGCGAACGAACGCAAAAAAGAACCATCAAACGAGTCGCTCTCGGACAAAAACCGCGCGAAACGAGCGGATAAAACATTCGCGCGTTCAATTCCGCTCGTCCTTTGCGAATTCAACCTTCGCGCTAACTTTCCTTCTCGCTCAAAAATTGCATTTTATTAATACGCGTCGTCAAAAGCCTCCTCTCCGCGGGGGGGGCAAAATCGATTTGCGTCTTTAAAAAATTACAAAATGCGTACCTTGCGCGTCGCTCAAACTTCTCCCCTTGATGTTCATCGCCGTTTCCCTCATGTTCTTAAAATGAACTCTCAAATCCGTGCCTCTCGCTTTGCACGATTTCGTCGCGTCGTTGGACTCTCGCGCGTATTTCACCATGGCTGTTTTCCGAGAATTTGTGTTTTGCGCTTGTCTGTGTGTTTTATCACGCAAAAGAAAAGTCTGCACAGAGAAAGAAAGGAGAAAAAAAAAGGAGGTGCGAGACCAATTAGGGTTTAATACCCTAAACGTTTTCCTTCTCTTTCCTCAACGTCGCTCAAATGCGAGAGAAAAAGGACGGAAAGAAGTTAAAGAAGAAGACAAAGGATGGCGAGCGAAAACCTCTCGGTGTGCACGCGCTACCAAACCTTACTCCTGAACTTGAAATCCTTGCAATCGTACGAGTATCTTCTTTTAAGAAGCAGGAAAAGAGAAGAAGAAACTTTGAACGATGACGGAGAGGAAATCAACAACTTTGCAACGGCGCTCGAATCTACGTTTCCGATTTTGAACAAATACGCTTTGTGTTTACAACGACCGATGGAAGTTTCCGGTAAAAACGCGCGCGAGAGAAACGAAGTGATGGAGTCTCGCGTGGCGGTGATCCCTTCGACCGGTGTGTCCGTGCCTTTAGGGGATATCGACGTCGAGAATGCGATTTTGATTTCAGACCAGTTCAACGTCTCGGAGTTTCACGCGATAGAGGCGTTGGCGGGAAGCGCGGGGAGAATCGCCCCCGCGAGAGGAGGAGGAGGAGGAGGGCAACGGGGTGTTTTTGGCGACGAAGAAGACGACGACGCACAAACAACGAGACTGTTTGCCGCCGGGAACATCTTTCAAGAACGAGCGAGCTGTTTGGAAAGTTTGAGCGTCCTGTTGAGGGCGAGGCAAACGGTGAGAGCGTTGGAGAGAGACTCGAACTATCGCGGCGCGAACGAGGCGAGTCGAAACGCGTTTCGAGAGTTTTCAGGGTTCGTGGACGAGGTCGTTTTGATGGGTAAACGGTTTGATGGTGGTAGCGATGGGAACGCGGCGTCGGGTTCTTTGGACGAGCAGAGTTTAGCGAATAGATTGGCAAAGTTGATTCGAGCGGCGCCGACGGGAGGGCCGTTGGGCGGTCAGCCGGCGCAAAGGACCGGGCAGCCTCCAGCGATCGGGGGTGGTCTTTTCGGTGGATTTGGATCGCAGCAACAAAACCAACAAGTGCAGATAATGCAAGCAGACAAGTTTGAAATTATGTACGATTCGCGCAACCGAGCAAACTTGCGCTCGGACGTTTTAGCCAAGGAAAAGACGCAAGTCGCGGAGTTATTATTTTTAGCGGCATCCTTGTCGCCGCCGTTGTCGCAAGGCGACGCGGTAGAAGTATTCTCACTCGCCGGTTGGGCCGCAGAGCAAATGCGCTTTCCCTCGCAAACGCCGCCGGATTATTTGCCGACGTGTTATTCGACGTTATTCGCCTCGGTAACGGCGTTGATGTCTCCGTTGGAAGACGTGCGGAACGTTTTAGACCAAGTGCACGACCCGAAAAGAAAAAAGTTGGAAGCGTTTTTGAAGTCCATCGAGACGACGGTAAAATCACCAAATCCTCCCGCGCCGTTTGCGATCGTTCGCTTGGCGTGGTCTTGCGTTGCCATGCGTCTTGGGTTTGAGAGCGGCGAGGAGGTTGCGAAGAGCGCGATACGAGACGGCGCTTTCGACGCGATGACGGCCATTTTACAAACTGGCGCGTTTCAAGACGATCGGGAAGATAACAGAAGAAATTACTTGCATCTCGTCGCGAACGCTGTGTTAGGTGAGTTCACGAGTTTAGCTTTAGATAGACCGACGCTATCGATTTCGTTAACGGACGGGACGTGTACGCCGACGTTTATGGAACTCGAAGCCGCGAATAGGATTTCAAACGGGGACCTCGGCGACACTGAATTCGAAGAACCGTGTCCTACCAGCGCGTTGGCGTCTTTGATGATTGCTTTAGCAGAAACGTGTTCGCAAGATCCTTCGTTGGTTGGTGACGAAGAGTCCGCGGCTGCTTTCAACGCCGCGACGACGTCGCCGGATTACGACCCAGAACAGGACGATTACGAGATGAGTAAACAATCACCGGCTTTGCGATTGGTAGACGCGTGCATCGATCTCGAGCACTCCGTAGTTTCTCTCATGGCGCTTCTCGATTTGTGTGCTGCGGTTTCCAAGCACGATATTGGATCTAAAATTGCCTTCAAAGTTTTAGCGAGAGGCGCTGGCGGGTGTAATTGGGACGAATTGTTGAAAGGAATCACCGGCTACATAGCGAGGTACGATTTATCGCGAGGCTTGGAAGAAAACACCGCGGACGGGTCGATGCGATCGCTAGTGAGCGAAGAAATTGAAGGCTTGGGTGAAAATCAACAGTACGATCCACGAATGGGCGAACCAGAAATGAACGACGCCGACGTGAAAGCTTTAGAAAAGTATTTGAAAGCATTAGCTGCGTGCTTTTCTACGCAAGCTCGCGAATACGAGGAAAGTAGAGGTGAGACCGGCGCGAAAGCATCATCGTCTGGGCGAGAGCAACACAAACAAAAGGATTCGAATGATAACAACGACGGCAATAATACCATCGGGACATCCTCTAGAGGCGGTTCGTTCGATCAAATCGGCGCGGCTGCCTTGGAGGCTGCCAGAGGCGAAGATCCGAGACGAAGATGGATTCGGTACCTTGAGGAACGCATGGATATGGATTTGTGCGAAGCTCTTTTGAATCTGTACGTCGACCCGGTTCCGCCAAAAATGAAAGCAGCGCTCTTGAATTGCATCCAGTCGCTTTGCGAAGGGTGCGTCCAGAAAACGAACGACGCTTGGGGATTTCTCGAAATGAAAGGCGCTTTACACGTTCCCACGCCAGTGGACGCGAGAGTTGATCTGAAAGACGTCTCTTCTGCCTTGACCATTGTGCCCACACTTCCAGGCTCAAACATGGACGTGGCTTATCATTACTATCAAACGGAACGAAACCAGAGTCAATACGAGGGAACTTTAGCGTATGCGAGGTTTTTTAACTTTGCGTTGGAGACGACAAAAGATGCGGGATATTTGGACGGTGCTCTCGATATGGATTCGGCGGGCGCGTGCTCGTTTAATGGACGATCAGCGTGGCATCACGCGAGGTTTTTGAGATTTGATGTCTTTGGACAGCTCCAAAGCAGACGACATTTGGAAGATTCAGAACGATGGATGTTAGCTGGCGAGTGCTTGCGTGCATTTCAGTCGTGCTTAGAACTCTACGACGTCGCCGACGAAGAAGAGAAGATCATTCCGATTAAAACGAGTTCAAACAGGGGACAATTCAACGATCATGACAGGCAACCGTTAGAGATTGGATTCAACGTATCTTTGCCTTTAGCAGCGGCGGGCGAGATGCGCGACCGTCTCGAGCTCATAGCTCGAGACTCCGTACCACCCGGCCGCGATTTAATTCTCGATTTTCTTCACGATGGAATCACGTTTCGAGGTATCTTGGACGTCATCTCCGTCGGCGCAGAGCGCTTGAGTCGAGAGCGATCACAACTGTACGGTGAATCCCTCGAAAACGCCGTGTTACGATCTTTGAACGTCCTTTCCACGGCTTTAACTATGGATCTCGAGCACTTGGAGCGTTTACACGATGCCAAGCGCGACGTTGGATTTAAAGCGTTGGACGTCTATTTAGTTTTCAGGGAGGACGGTCAACGCTTTGCGGATATTGTGTCGTATTGTCAATACCCCTATAATCCTTCACTCGCGCTCGCGGCTTTGGAGATTGCCACGGAAATCTCTCGTCGCGTCGACGGTTTACCGAGGATGCTTCGACCGGAAGTGCGAGCGGGATTGATCGAAGGCTGCTCGACGTTGTTGGAACAATCCTTTTCCTTACAACCTCCTGCAACTAACGATGTGTATGAAAGTGGTGACACGTATCGATCCGATCGCGAACTCTTCGCAGAAGCATGTGGCGAGTGCGTTTTGAATTTGATCGACGAAAGCATCGCGTCGCATCCTTCACCGAACATGGCGGAGTTACTGCTCGGATTTGACATCACTGGTGCCTGTAGAACGACGCCTTTGCGACCGGATCTCGAGTTTACGTGCTCGACCGTACTCATTGAATGTCTCGAATCGAGTCCGCCATCGATGGCGGCTTCGTTCGTGGTTCCGTTGCGGGCGCCTGAAATAGGGATGAAGATTTTGTTCGAGTGTTCTCGACGGTTCGAGACGGCACCGAGTACGCTCGATTTTCTTCGATCATGGAACGCTTTTCCAGTGTTGGTAGACGATGCATGTCGCGCTGCGATGGCGATTAATGATACGAATCAAATCGCAAGCCGCAAAGTACTCGAAAAACGCATCTCCGTCGCCGCTCACAAGGCGTGGATTTTCGAATTGGCGACGAATATGCTCATCGCGGATTCTCCGTCGCGCAAAAACCAACGAAGTGAAGGCGAGGTTCCAACGTGGGTTGTGGATATCGTCGACGCTATGTTGGCGTTGCGTCGACGCGATCAGTACGAGCAAGATGCGATCGATGGTCGTGTGCCTGCGCTCGATGCGGCGTTGACTCTCGGTGAATCCATCGACAACGTTTTGGTCTCTCGGACCATCTCTCGAATCTCGTCTGAGGTAAAGCAAACTATCGACGAGTTGGACTGCGAAAAGTATTTGAAACCAGGCGGAGGCTGTGAAAGATCTTCGAGTCGAGGCGATATCGTTACGGATGTTGGGAAACTCAAGCGCAAATTACTCGCGGAAGCCGTTGCGCGCGACGATGACGGATCCAACAGACAAGGAAGATCATCGCGAACGACGAACAGTCCAGGTGACGGACTTTCGGGAGTATCTTTAGCGCTCATCGACGAGAGCGATGCGTACGCTCAAAGCGTCCCAAGACTCGTTTCGCGCAATCGAGAACGGGCTATATTAGCTGCAGCTGAAATTGCTATAGCGAAAAATCTAGAGATTGAAGACTCGAATGCGCGACGTCGCGCTTTTGAGGCGTGGGAGACGTGCGTCTCGACGGCTATTTGTCGCGCGTTGCCGTCGGCGGAGTTTGTGCAAGCTATGAACGATACTTACGATCAACTCATAAACATCGAAGGTGGTAGTGGAGAAGACCAGATGACCGCGTTGCGAAGTCGTCCGAGAACCGATCGCGCGTTTCTCGCGTACGAAGTTTTGGATGGTTGCATGCGCCTTTTGAACGATTCGAACCGGGGCGGCGGCTCGGATTCTCCCAAATCTATCGCGTGCTGCGCGCTCGCTGCAAAGATCATGAAGAAATTGACGTACTTTGCGAAGGAGAAGCTTGAAGATGCCGCACCACTATCGGTGTCCGCGTGTCGCACGACTTTGCGCGGTATCTTTGGATCATTAACGCATAGATTTCGCGTCAATGCGGCTTCGAGGATGCGGTTGATCGATTGCTTGAGAGAATACTTGGAATACTGCAGAAGGATTCGCGAGGACCCGAGGTCTTCGAGCTTCCTAGAAAGCAAGAAAGCACGAAAAAGCTCCGAGTTTCAAAACGGATCAATGGGTTATCCAGACTCCGTGCTTCTCGATGGCGACGTTGAGAAGGCAAACGCGGATATAATTCGTCGCGAAGCCGGTTTGATTTTGGAACAACTCTCCAGAGACGTTTCTCACGGCAGCGAAGAGGCTCGAGCGGCAGCGGCTGATGCTTTGGAAGCTATACTCACGGCGGTTTGCGTCACGACGACGACGACGTCGTCGTCAAGTAGTGAACCGTCCTCTTCGAATTTTGGTTTCGCGAGCAGTACGAACGTTTCCACGTCTTCTTCGACAAACTTGGAAAGGGAGTACGTGCGACTCGGGATATTCTCTCGAGCGTGCGATATCATTTCCAGTTCGAAGATGTCCGAACTCGCACTCGAAACGAGTTACGCGGAAAGTCGCTTTAAAACGACGCTGAGTTCAATTAAATTACTCTTGACTGCATCTATCGCGTGTCCAAACGCAATTGCGTTTAGTGAACCAAACAATAACATCCTTGGCGCGTTCGATGCCTTGATACATTGCGATACTTTGGATGCTTACGCAGACGTGAACGGAGCGGCGTGCGCGGAGTCGAGCGCGAAAGCCGGTACGCCGATTGCGCCCTTACCGCTCTCGAGAAGACGGCATCACGAAATTTTCGTCAATGCGTTGAGAGTGATTCATTCTTTGTTGAAGTCTGCGCAAGTTGAAGACGATGAAGACGTCAAGAATGCTAAATACGACATCCTCGCCGGCGAAAACATTGACGGAAAGAATCAAACGTACGAGCAAAAGCAAAGGAAACGGGAAGAATTTTTCAAGCACGTTCAGCAGAGAAGAGAAGCGGTGTACGCCGCCGTGGTCCAAAAGACTGAACAGTTCATCGATAGACACAGAGACGTTATCGCGCGCGCACTCGCCGATCGCGCGTTGGTGCCTCACGTGGCTGATTTGAGTGAGCTCGAGGCATCTTTATGCGTCGTCTCTTCGCTCTTGAAGATTTCTCCGAACGATTCGCCCAAATTGCGAGAGACGCTCGATCACGTGACGGTTCGATTTTGCGGACCAGAGTCGCCGATGGATAAGTATTGGAAGTATTGCAGAGATGCAGAAACAAGAGAATTGACTGGGAAAGGGAACCGTATTTATGATGATGATGATAAAGACGACGAGTACAATAACAACATCAACGAACAGGATTATTACGGCGTTCGCGAGGCGCGAAGGCAAGAAAAGATTGCGATGCATGCAAAGCAAACGCGAATCATTCGCGAATCTGCGGAAAATCTTTTGCGAGGTTCGCGCATTGTTCGCTCGGCGACGTGTAAAGCGCAGCGAGATTTACTCGTACGCAATAAACGTCCGTCGTTACAAGTGTCCTCGATAACTTCTTCTTCGATGAACGCCGGCGCCGCGCCAACGTTGTCGATGTTTGCGAGCTTAGCTTCAGATGTTGGAAGAGAGTTACTCGTTGAGCTTCGCGCGAGGGACGAGATTATTAGAGAAGCGAAACGTGCCGACGGCATTTACGAAGAAGAAGAAGAAGAAGAAGAGAATAATACTGAAGAAGGCGATGGAGAAGATGCGTTGTACGATGAAAACGAAAACATCAACGGCGCGCTTCTGGAAAAGAATTCTTTCGTACCTTCCGACGCCGAAACACGATCGGTATTGGCTACAAAAGACGGCGCGATTGCAATCCTCCTCGAAACTTTCGAGGCGAGCCTAGAAATCGTTCTCTTACACGCTAAAGCGAGCCGATTGGAGGATACGAGCGCGTCTTCCGCCTTTGCTCGAGAAAAGAAGGACGCGAACTTCCTCTCGACGAGTCGTCGCCACCACAACGTTCTAAACAACGTCCTCGTGCGCGAATCGCACGAATACGTCCGCACGTCCGCGTTCAGCCGCCACGACATCGAACAGCTCTCCCATCTCTCCTCCGCTGCGTTAAGTTCCATCGACAAAGCCACCAAGAGAAGGCGCAAGTACATCTTCTCTTCCAACGCTCGCTCGTTTCTTCGCGCGAAACGACTCGCCGAAAACGTCAAAGTTGTCTTGTCCGTCACCAGCGAAATGAGGTCCATTTTGCAACAACAACAACAACAACCAATCAGAGGTGTTCTCGGTGGTAGCACGAATACCACGCGCATGTGGTAGATTATATAATAAACTATTGATAGATAACTCACACCACATACTACTTTCCTCCTGTTCATTTTTCCACCGCAAAAAATCCATCCTTTTTGGGGTTGCACAGAAGATTTTTTTTTGAAGTTTTGAGAGTTGATTAATTAATTAAATTAATCAACCTCGCGCAAATATCGTGCGCCACTTTTGTTCCCTCCAACACGCCAATAACAAAACGTCGCGTTCGTTTGCTCAACGCGGAATAAACGATGTCAAAGAAAACCGGCGTTGGTGCGTTGAAATCAATTTCGCATCGGTCTTTGTTCGCCTATAATCTCATTCGCGTCATCTGTATTCCCTTTTTCGTTCGCTTTTTACCTTTTTCTCGATGTAACTGACGAGGACTAAAAATCCGATCGATCACTCACGTCATCCTCCTTCTCTCTTCTGTCTCTGTCTCTTTCTTGCGACTCCAAAATGAAATAAAAAACAGTCAAATGGTTCAACGCGAGTAAAGGGTTCGGTTTTATCATCCCGGACGACGGGAGCGAGGAAATCTTCGTCCACCAGTCGCACTTGAAAGCGGAAGGATTTCGCAGTTTAGGAGAGGTACGAGATACGCTTTTTGGCTTCTTCCCCCAAAAAAAGGGCGGGCGTTTTTTTCCCCTTTACTACCTTTTCGTATGGTCCACGTGGAAAACAGGAGGACGACTTTTTCCTCTTCCTCATTCCTTGTCTCGTTTGTCTTCCATCAGCAATTATTCTCTGTCGCGAACGGAGGGGAAAGGACGGGACGAAAAGCCCCCAAGAAGAGTCGTTTTATTGTTTGCTGCGGTGGCATTTTTCTTTTTTAGATACGAGAGGAACTGACACACTTTGGCTCTCCTCAAACAAATACAAAACTATAGAGCGAAAAGGTAGAATACGACGTGGACGCGACCGAAGGCGAAAAGACGAAAGCAATCAACGTGACTGGACCAGACGGGTCGAACGTGTTAGGTTCAAAACGGCTGTATCGCAAGCATAAAGGAGGAGGGAGTGGAGGGCCGGACGGCGAGGAGGCTCCGGGAGAACCGGAAGCGCATTGACGCGACGATACCGCAATAGCTACTATATATAAAAAGACGACAAGAACAACAACAACAACAACGAAGGAACTCCGAGAATAATGCATATATTCAAATAAGAGAAGAAGAGAGAAAGAAGAGAGAGATATAAATAGACTTCATCATCATGTACATCATCAAAGCGCGTGAGAGAAAATTTGTGCATATTAACTCACGCCTCAGTGTTGAAATTTAAAAATCCTTATAGTAAGAGTTGACACGAACGCACACAACAAAGGTACTCCTTTACACGCATTTACTACCATAATAATGTTCAAAAATGATTAACGACGACGATTCTTCCGTCGCTGCTTTGCAAAAGTGGAAAGAAAAGTTCAAACGTGTCCGCCGCGTTTGCATCGATTCGTATCTTTCCCGAGGTGAATTGGAAAAAGTGAGAGAGGAGTACGAACGCGTTCGAGAGAGACATCGTCGTCTTCAAATCCCGGGGAGTCATGTAGGAAGGGGCGAAGAAGACGACGAGCAATGGATCGTGCGTGAGAATGGATGCGTGCTCTCTTCGTTCGTGTGCGATTGCGCTTTTTACAACAACAACGAGAGAAGAAACAGTTGTTGGACAAATACGAGAAAGAAAGAGAAGAAGGAGAAGAAGGAGAAGGCGGAGGAGGAGGAGAACGCGAAAAGAATCGAATTCGCGGCGGTTGCGCACGAGACGTGGAACCATCGAGAGTGCTCAAAATATACTCACTCGGGGAGCATTTTTGGGAAAGAAGTGAGCGAGTTGGCGATGACGGGGAAGATTGGACGCACGGCGGAGTTTCTGTTGAGAGCGATCGAGGAGGAGGAGGAGGAGGAGGAAGAAGAAGAAGAAGAAGAAGAAGAAAGAGAAGAGAAGCGCTTGAAAGCGACGCGAAAACGAACAAGGGTCGTTGGCGATGCGCGCAAAGAAAGCGAAAGAGCGTACATGTTTAACGACCAGTACATCGTGAAACCACCGCACGTGCGCGGCGTGGAGTTTCCGTGGCACCGGGACGGGCAATACGAGACGTGGAAAACTCCCGAAACATCCGTCGCGTTGCCGTACCTTTCCGCGTGGGTGGCCTTAGACGACGTGAGCGAAGAGAATGGCGCGTTGAGGTTTAAGAAGAATGAAAAAGAAAGGTTCGGTCCCGATGTCGATGTTGCGTCGATTCGAGACGAAGAAGACGATACCATAGCGACCATGAACGCCGGCTCGGTTGTCTTTTTTATGAGCGACGTTTTACACGCGAGCGGGAAAAACATGTCGGAAGAGACGCGGCGCGTGTGGATGCCGCAATTTAGTTTAGGATTGCCGAAAGAACAGGAGGATAGCAGTAGAAATAGCGATAGCTTAAGATGTTTGCGGACAGCACTTTCTGATTTTTGATAAATACGGGTGTTGCTATGTACAATGCGATAAAAAAAGTTGACTGCACGCATTGTAGTTTTCTTTTCTTCTATCTCTACTCGCTCATAAGCGCTCGCCTGTACTATCTTCACGCCGCCGTAGGTTGAGGAGCAGCTCCAGCACCAGCAAGCTCAGCAGCGGCCAGTTTTGCCTTACTTCTTTGCCGCTCTTTTTTACCTTTCCGTTTAAATACTTGTGGGTGTTGTTGCTGCTGTTGCTGTTGCTGCGGAGGACCTTGAATCATCCCGATTTGTTGCATGACGTTCAAGGCGTTATTCGTCGTAGGCGCGACGATACGATGGTCGTAAGCAGCGTTTGCTTGTTGGTGATGATGACGATTATGATCTTGTGCGGGTGATGGAGGGAGACTGACTGCGTTTTGAAATATCACGTGCAATGGATCTGCAACCGAGTTGTTGTTATTATTGTTGTTGTTGTTATTCGACGACGGTTCTCCTCCTTGCATCATCGTCGGCTCTTTCCGAACGATGTTCTTTTTCGAATTACGCTTCTTCTTTGGCGGTGAATCCGATCGCTGCTTTTCGTCGTCTCCGTCGTCGTCCCCCCCGGCGTTCTTTTTATTCTTGTTCGGCTTTTTCTGATGCTGAGCGGGCGGGGGAATGCTCATCGTTGGCAACGGCGGAGGAATGCTCATCGGCGCGCGCGGCAGAACCCCAGTAGTATCATTGTTGTTCGGATCCTTCTTCTTGATGTTCTTAATGTTCTTGTTGTTCTCTTTCTTCGTTTTTGCATTCTTTTGTACTCCAACATCTTCTCTCGTCAAAGTCGTCGCCGCGGTTTTCTTGTTCTTCTTATTTTCAGCGTTATTCTTATTCTTACTTTTATTCTTCGCGTTATTCGGTCCAACCTCTTCAAACATCATCGCCTCTTCCTTTTCCTTCCTTTTCTTCTCTTCCAACGCGATCCGTTCTCTCGTCAATCGCTCTTTTTCCATTTCAATCTCCCTTTGTTTTTCCATCGCAATCTTCTCCAAAATCTCTTTCCGGATTTTTTCGTTCCTCTCACTCGGAAGTTCGTCGTACTCGTCTGGATCTCTGTTCCCTTTCGCGGCTAAAGGCCAAAACGGTCTTGGACTCGCCTCGTCGCTGTTATTGCTCGGTCCGCAACCCACGAACGGGTGCGCTTTCACGTCCTCGTCGTCGTCGTGGTAATCTAAATCTACAACCACAACGGTCACGTCGTCTCGATTATCAAACTTGGCTCTTTGCGACAACTTCACCAACGCCGCGGCCGCGTTTTGACAGTTCATCTTCCTCGTCTCCGCGCTGACCATCTTTGGCGTCGCCGCATCCCACAAACCATCGCTCGCGACGACAATCCTACACGCCATGACCCCTCCCGAAGAAGAATTCGCTCCTCTTTCCAACAAAACTCTGCTCACGTCCGGAGTCGCGATGACCCCGCCTTTCTTCCCGTCCCGATCGCCGATACTTCTGGAAACCGCTAACCCGCCCGGCCAAACTCTCAGCGGCCCAACTCCTCGTCTCTCCCCATTTGGTCCATCCTCAAACTCCGTCGGTCGCACTTCACCGCCGCTCTCTACAATCCGCTTCCTCTCTCCGTCCGAACAATCCAACCGGTGTTCGTTGCTCAATCTCGACGTCCCTTTCCTATTCGGCACGTCCAAAGTCGCCAACGAATCTCCAACCGCCGCCGTCGTCACGTTCCTCCCGTTCACGATAACTACCGTCGCCGTGCACCCGGAGTGTATGTCTTTCCGTAAAAAATTTTCGTCTAGATTTTCAAACGCCAACTTCAACGCCTGCGGGAGAAGATACTCGAACACGTCTTCCGGATTCTGTTGTCAAACACACACACACACAAGA